>OIWP01003599.1_pt1 | contig 12502 bp, 10 predicted proteins | sample 1587661 | NCBI WGS metagenome assembly OIWP01 (sample SAMEA3888899, study PRJEB22519) | human gut metagenome | biome: human gut; feature: human-associated habitat; material: faeces | place: Denmark | collected 2010 | reverse complement strand
GCATTTTGGCAACGCAGATGCCGTGCCGCAGCCGCCGAAGCGGTGCTTAAGCCGCAAGGCGGGAATTGTGCGGTGTTGCCTTAAAAAGGCAGCCACTGTCGGCACGCTGGAATACGGACCCGCTGCGTTTGAAAAAGCTGACCGCTGAACGGGAAGACGCTGTCCCGATGGCCCACCTGTTTGATATGGATTATTGATTTTGGCGAGATTGTTCTTTTGTAATGTCCTGTACGGCTGGCATCAATCTGTTCAAAAGGTCCAAGAGTTACCAACAGAATAATCATATAAACACAAAATGCGAACCACGTTGTACGAAGTGGTTCGCATTTTGTTATCGTAATGTATATTTTATTTCGGCAGCTGAATTTCCGGCATCAGTTCATCGGATACGATCTGCAGCATTTCTTCCAGCTTGGCCAGGTCATCGGGGCTGAACCGCTGTTTGGCACGCTCCATAACCAGATGCAGGTAAGAATAGCTGATGTTATAGTAATCAATGTACTTTTGGGTCGGCCGCAGGCGATATTCCCGCTTATCGGTGGTGGATTGGATGCGCTCCACATAGCCTTTTTTGACCAGGGAGTTGATCTTATAAGCTGCGTTGGGGGTGGAAAGATTCATCATGTGGCTGAACTGCGCAATCGTGGGTTCCCCCAGTGCCATGATGACTTCCATGCAGAAAGATTCTACCGTCGTCAGCGTGGCTTCACGGTCTTCAAAACGGTTGAAGATCTGTTTATAAAAATGCAGCTTGAATTTTGTGTATACCTGCCCAAATGTCTGATCCAGCATGGCGAGAATCCCCCTGTAGGTTAATGAATTTATTATAGCACAATCCACCATGCAAAACCAGCCCTCAGGCATCCGTGATAACAAATGTCAGCTCGGCGTTGGCCGCGCGCACACCATCCACCCAGGCGGTGGCTTTGCCGATGCCCACCGGGCCATGCTGCTCTACCAGCTCACATTCCAAAGTCAGCACATCGCCGGGCACAACCTGGCGGCGGAAACGGGCATTTTTTACCCCGCCAAACAGGGCAATTTTTCCACGGTTTTCCGGCAGGCTCAACGCGGCCACCGCGCCGGTTTGGGCAAGGGTTTCCAGAATCAATACCCCCGGCATAACCGGATGACCGGGGAAATGTCCCTGGAAAAACGACTCTGTGCGGGTCACGCACTTGATTCCGCGCGCCCACTGGCCGGGGGTATAGTCAAGAATCTTATCCACCAGAGCAAACGGGTAACGGTGCGGCAGGATCTTTTCGATTTCCGCCGCCGTCAGGGTCCGGGGCGGTTCATTGGGTGTATAGTTCATCCTCATCCCTCCCAACGCTTGAACACCACACAGGCGTTGTGACCGCCGAAGCCCAGGCTGTCGCTCATGGCATAATCCACCTGTAACGCGCGGCCCTGGTTGGGAATATAGTCGAGATCCAGTTCCGGGTCCGGCTCCTGCAGGTTGACGGTAGCGGGCAAAAAGGCATCGTGCAGGGCCAGCACGGTAAACACGCCCTCTACCCCGCCGGCGCCGCCTAGCAGGTGGCCGGTCATCGACTTGGTCGAGGATACGGCCAGCTCATACGCGTGGCTGCCAAAAACCGACTTGATGGCCGCGGTCTCACAGCTGTCATTCAGATGCGTGGAAGTTCCATGGGCATTGATGTAGCCAATCTGTTCCGGCTCCACTCCGCCATCAGCCAATGCCAGCCGCATACAGGACGCGCCGCCTGCACCGCCCGGTGCCGGGGCGGTAAAATGGTAAGCATCGCAGTTAGCGCCATAGCCCACAACCTCGGCGTAAATCTTAGCGCCACGCTCTTTAGCGGTCTCCAGTTCTTCCAACAGCAGCACACCGCTGCCCTCGCCCATCACAAAACCGCTGCGCCGGGCATCAAAGGGGATCGAGGCCCGGGCCGGGTCGTCTGCGGTACAGAGGGCTTTCATGCTGGCGAAGCCGCCCACCCCCAACGGGCTGATGCAGCTTTCGCTGCCGCCGCAGAGCATACGGTCCTCGTATCCATCGCGGATACGGTGGAACGCATCCCCAATCGCATTGGTACCGCCTGCGCAGGCAGTGGTGGGGCAGCTGCACATACCCTGCAGGCCAAAGCGGATGGCCACCTGCCCCGCCGCCATATTGCCGATGGACATGGGGACAAAGTAGGGGCTGACCTTTTCAAAGCCCCGCTGCTGGCCGCGGGTGTGTTCTTCCTCGATCGTGGGCAGACCACCGATCCCGCTGGACAGGATCACGCCGAACCGTGTGTGGTCGATATTTTCCAGTGCAATGCCGCTGTCGTGGATGGCTTCGTCAGCGGCGGCCACGGCAAACTGGGTAAACCGCGCCATTTTGCGGGCTTCGCGCCGGTCAATACGTTCGGCAGGGTCAAAATCTTTGACTTCTGCGGCCAGTTTCACCTTAAAATCCGTTGTATCAAAAGCCGTGATCGGCCCAACGGCGCAGCGGCCAGCTTTCACGGCGGCCCAGCTTTCCGCCACGGTATTGCCGGTTGGGTTTACCGTGCCAAGGCCGGTGATAACGACCCGGCGTTTCTTTTCTATCTTCATAGCTGCACCTCACATTCCCATTCCGCCGTCAACACAAAGAACCTGCCCGGTGATGTAACCGGCCTGTTCCCCGGCCAGGAAAGCCACCGCCGCGGCAACATCTTCAGCACGGCCGATTCTGCCTGCCGGGATGGCCGCTGCTGCTGCGGCGCGGGCAGATTCCGGCATAGCGGCGGTCATATCGGTTTCAATAAATCCAGGTGCCACCGCATTGGCGGTAATATTGCGTGCGGCGTACTCTTTGGCAACGCTTTTCGTTAGGCCGATCAGCCCCGCCTTGCTGGCGGCATAGTTGGCCTGGCCCGCGTTCCCGTGCAGGCCAACCACACTGCTGATATTGATGATACGCCCATACCGCTGGCGCATCATCAAGCGGGAAGCTGCTTTGGTGCAGAAAAACGTCCCCTTCAGGTTGGTAAAAAGCACATTGTCAAAGTCGGATTCGGTCATGCGCATCAGCAGTTTATCCGCGGTGATGCCCGCATTGTTGACCAGCACATCGATCCGCCCAAAAGCGGCAGCGGTATCTTCCACCAGATTTTGGCAGGCTTCGGGGCTGCGCACATCCGCTTGCAGCGTGATGGCCTGCACACCAAAGGCGCGGCAGGCAGCCGCTGTTTCCTCGGCCGCGGCTGCGCTGCCTGCGTAGTTGACTGCAATGTTCATGCCGTTTTCGGCCAATGCAAGGCAGACGGCACGGCCAATGCCCTTGGCGCCGCCCGTAACCAGAGCGGCACGGCGCATGTTTTCGGTTTGCGGCATGGTCAGGCTCCTTTCATGGTGCAAAGCAACTGCTGCAGCTGTGCAGCAGTTTCCACCGGATAGCACGAGATAGCATTTCCCACCGTCTTTTTCACAAATCCGGTCAACACCCTGCCGGGGCCGATCTCAATGGCGGTATCCACCCCCAGTTCCGCCAAACGGCGGATGGTGGCTTCCCAACGTACGCCGTACTGCACCTGTTTTTCCAGCAGCGTGGCGACCGTGTCATTCTCTGCCATTTCATGCCCAAGGCAGTTGAACAGCACCGGGAACTGCATCGGCGCAAAATGGATGGATTGGAACTTTTCCCGCAGCGCATCTCCGGCGGGGTGCATCAGCAGCGTATGGAACGCACCGCTGACGTTCAGCGGCAGGCAGCGCCGCGCCCCAGCGGCAAGCGCCAGGTCGGCAGCTTTGTCTACAGCAGCTTTCTCGCCGCCGATAACCAGCTGGCCGGGACAGTTGTAATTGCAGATCTGTACAACGCCCTCTTCGGCGGCTGCGCTGCAACATGCCTGCAAGGATGTTTCATCCAATCCCAAAACGGCTGTCATCCCACAGGTGCGCCCGGCAGCGGCAGCAGCCATCGCTTTGCCACGGAAAGCCGTTAAAGCGACCGCTGTCTGCATATCGAACACCCCCGCACAGGCCAAAGCGGAATACTCCCCCAGGGACAGGCCCGCCGCATAGTCCGGCATAATGCCCTGCTCCCGCAGCACAGCGGTCAGACCGGCGGCAAAAGCTGTCATACAAGGCTGGGTGTATTGCGTTTCCTTCAGTACGCCCGCCGCGTCGGTAAAGCAGACTTCTTTCAAATCAAAATCCACCGCTGCGGCAGCTTCGTCAAAGGCGGCGCGGAAGGCAGGAAAGGTTTCATAAAGGTCCTGGCCCATACCGGCATGCTGACTGCCCTGCCCAGCGTATAAAAATGCTAATTTCATCAGATGGTCTCCTTGTACAACCCCGTGATGCAGGTCTTTGCCTCGCTTACCATTGCGGCAAAAATCTCTTCTACCGGGCGGACTTCATGCAGCAGCCCCGCGGCCTGTCCGGCCATCAGGCTTCCGTTTTCGGTGTCACCGTCAAATACAGCCTTGCGCAGACTGCCAAGCGTAAAGCGTTCCAGCGCCATTTTGTCGGCCCCGGCTTTTTCCTGCCGGACATACTCGCGGCTCATTCGGTTTTTCAACACACGCACCGGGGTGCCGCCGATCCGCCCGGTCACAATGGTATCGCTGTCGCGGGCTTTCAGCAGCGCTGCCTTGTAGTTTTCGTGGATGGGGCACTCAGTGCTGGCCAGCAGACAGGTGCCGACCTGCACGCCGCAGGCCCCCAGCGCCAGTGCTGCAGCCAGCCCGCGCCCATCCGCAATGCCGCCTGCTGCGATCACCGGCACGTGAACAGCATCCACGACCTGCGGAACCAATGCCATCGTCGTAATCTCACCCAGATGGCCGCCGCTCTCCAACCCTTCTGCGATAACCGCGTCAGCGCCAACCTTCGCAACTCTATTCGCGATAGCTACGGAACCCGCCACAGGAATGACCTTGATATCTCTTTCCTTCAGCCGCGGAATATATTTTCCCGGATTTCCGGCTCCTGTCGTGATCACTCTGATGTCCTCGTCGAGAACCATCTGCATGATATCGTCCACATATTCCGACATCAGCATGATGTTCAGGCCGAACGGCTTATCGGTCTTTTCTTTGCACGCCCTCACCTGGGCCTGAATCGTGTCGATATCCCACGGACCGCATCCGATGATTCCCAGGCCGCCCGCATTGCTTACCGCAGATGCGATCGATGCATCCGCTACCCAGGCCATACCGCCCTGAAAAACAGGATATCGAATTCCCAGCATCTCTGTAATTTTAGTGCTGAGCTGTGGTACTCCATTTTCCATATATTATCCTCCGAATCGTTTCTCTCTTATTTAGTTTGATAAGCAAAATATATTTAAGTATATCCCGACACGCCTTCCATGTCAAGGCTCACCTCCGTTTCCTCCGGTGAGGAAAAACATAAAAAACGGTCATTTTTTCATGGAATGCACACATCTGCCCAACCGCGCGCATCTAATGGCAGTAATAAAAATATCATCTGCAGAAAGGAATGTGAAAAAATGGATGAAAACAACAACAAATCCCGGGTAAACTACGGCCGTCGAGCCGGTATTTTCGGCGTCATCGGCAATTGCGTCCTGTTTCTGATCAAGTTTATCATGGGAACCGCCAGCAACAGTATCGCTGTCATCGCTGACAGCTTCAATAATCTCATGGACTGCGCCGGAGCCTGCATCACAATCATCGGCTTTCACATCTCGGGAAAAGGACGGGACAGCAGACATCCTTTTGGTCACGGCCGGGCGGAATACCTCTGCGGCCTCTTTATCGCACTGATCATCATATCCGCCGCTGTCTCTCTGGCGAAAAGCTCCGTCCAGCGTCTGATCTCGCCGGAGCCTCTTCACGTGACATCCCTGATGTTTCTGGTGCCGCTGATCTCCGTATCGATCAAAACATTTCTGATCATATATATCACGAAAATAAATAAAAAACTGAATTCCTCCGCGCTGCGGGCCGCTGTTCGGGAAGACTATGCCGATATGCTCATCACAGCCCTCACCATATTTACGCTGATCGCGGCGCCGCACACCGCACTGCCCATCGACGGAATCGCCGGCCTTATCATCGCGGTCTTTATCATGTGGTCCGGACTCACCGCACTGAAAGAAAACATGGATCTTCTCATCGGCACCGCCGCCGATACCGGGCTTTCCGAGGACGCCAGAGCCGTTGTCCTCGAATATGACGTCTTTGAAAAAATTCTTTCCTTTACCGTACACGACTACGGCCCCTCCGCGAAACTGGCCGTCATCTGCGTATCCCTGAATCACGGATGCTGCGGTGAAGCCGGCTGTGTCTCCGCCGCCGTCGCGGAGGTATCAAAACGTCTCAGCGAAAACCTGGGGCTGAGCTGCGTAATCTACTGTGACCCGAAAGAGATCTGACTGCGGCGTCTTTCCCGAAATCAAAAGGCGGCAAAGACGCCGCATAATCTCCGGAGACAGCAGGAAGTACTTCTGCGCCGCAGCCGTTCTTCTCGATGTCCGGCGGAAAAAGAACTTCTCTGTCCGTCCAAAAAAATCCGAAGTCTTACAGATCCTGCAAGACTTCGGATTTTTGATTCTGCCGTCCCGGAAATACCGGGCCGGCGTTTCCGAATTTAAGGTATCTCTGTCTCTCTCACTCTTAACATTGGCCATTTTTTGCACAAAGAAACCTCTTTCGTATAAGATCCTATTAAACTATCAAAGTTTTTCACCGATGGATACCACTGTACAGAAAAAGAAAAAATATGCCATATCTTTCACACCGCTGTGATATTCCCCGGAAAAAATTAACTCAGAAAATACTCAGCATAGTACCCTTCTTCCTCCGGTTCAGTATGCCACGCATATCTTTCGATCAGCCGATAACGTCCGTTGTCATACTCGATCTCTTCCCAAAAACTCGGATCCTTGGCGGAACAGCCGTTGGCTTTTCCGAATCTCACCGCCTGATAACTTTCGAATTTCTCCATCTTCGCCGGTTTTCCTTCCGCCTGCAGTTTCTCCAGCCTCTGAAGCGCCTCCCTCTCATCGGTATAAACATTCAGATCCTGATCGAGACTCTCGAGATAGACTGCAAACAATTTCTTCATAGAATTCCTCCTCTGTACGACTTCCGCAGCCGTCCGGAGCTTTCTGCGGGCGGCTCTCTGTGTATATTATAATATATTTCTTTGTATACCGCAAGAAAAATAATAAGCATGCATATTATTTATCCTGTCCCCAACTTTACCGCCTATCATTTCCGCAACCATAAATATATGCACCATCCCCGTCATTTATTCATAGTATAAATCAACACGATACAGAGCAGGCAGAAAGCCGTCAGAGAAAGCGGATGCTTACCGCCCCCGGGCGGCCGTGCCGACGATATGAGAGGAGAATACTTATGTGTAGCAAATGCAACAACCAACACACAAAATGCTGCCGCCCCATATGTCCGGATGTTTCCTGCTGGTGCAGACCTGTTCTGATCACCCCATCGAGACCAGAAAGCGGCAGCTGCGGCTGCCAGAATAATGATAACTGCGGATGCGGCTGCCAGAACAATGACAGCTGCAGATGCGGTGAAAAGAAAGAAAACTGCAGATGCCGTAAATGCTGGCGGCCTCCGACGATGATAGCGCCATGCAACACGTGCAGGCCGCGGCCTCCGAGACCTCCAAGACCTCCGAGACCTCCGTTCCGGCCGTGCGACCGCTGCGATCAGCCTTACTGGCCGATCCAGCCGCTCTAATGTGCAGGCCATTCCCGCCGCTGCAGAGCTGGGGCTGTATTCCGTGCCCGCCGCAGGAAGAGAACAGATGCCACTGTCCTCCGAAAGATTCCTGCCGCGAAATACCGGACTGTCCGCCCCCGCGCTGCGAACCACCGCACTGCAGACGGCCGGGCCCGGAAATCTGTATCAGCCGGCCCTGCGGCTGCGACAGCCGTCCTCAGCCCTGCAAATGTCCTCCGTGTCCCCCTCCGGAGCCTTGCAGAGAGGACTGCTGCAGTCCGTCCGGGAATTCTGACCTGCGGCGCATCATCGATCTGCTCTGTCAGATACTCGATAACCGCCGCTGCTGACGGTTCCGACGGATGACAGATCTGTCCGAAGCTCAATTCCGAAATATAAACATACAATCGTTACACTTGGATTCCCTGCCCTGCACGGACAGTAGACGCAGACAGACGCCCATCCGATTCGCAGAAGTATATTCGCAGAAAACAACGCAGCCCTAAGATGAATTATTTGATGAAGTGAAGAATAAAAACGGTATGCGACATCGGATTCCCGTGTCATATCGGCCGGAAGCTTTTTTCGAAAATCTCCGGACTGAATGTCTGAGACAGACCGGCTTGGTATCTTACCGCCGGCACACAAAGATACGCATCTGCTTTCAGCCGGAAAATTTCTGCAGCGCTGAATCAACCGCATGACTACGGAGCTTACATCAGAAAAAGAAACTTCCCATGCGCTGCAGACTGTGAGCTTATGCACATACCTGCACCGACTCCTGACTCCAATGGTCCGACATCCGCTGAGGAAAAAACACCATTTACATCACTCACCGTACTGAAATTCAAAGCTAAAAATAGTTAGCACAGCCTGACTCGTATCGTGTTTTATACGCATCGTCAAATGACGATGCGTATTTCTTATAGAGCAAAAAACAGTACGGGAGCGATTGTAAGTTCGCTCCCGTGCCGTTTTGCATTTGTTTTGGTTTTGTTTCGTGTTCGTTTTACTTTTGATTTTTGTTGGAGAGATTTTTATGAAAAGAATTCTGCAGCAAGGATTCGTTTTTGTCTTCCTCCCTGCTACGTGTATATAGTACCGCCGCTTTGTGATGAGTTTGTAAAGCTCTCCTGAAGAATTAATAAACAAAATCCTACTAAAATACTACGCCGCCATATCCCCCGTCATCGGATTTCAATCTGACACGCATCCATCGCTGCAAGGGCGGTCCGGTGACTTTCCGGCGTCACCCCGGCACAGCAGTCCGAATGGACGATTATCGATGCTTCCGGAAACGCCGCTTTGCAGATCATCGCGTTTGAAATCACACAGATATCTGTACATAATCCGGCAAGATGAATTTCCTCCGGAGGTTCTCCGCCGCTCTTTTCAAGGAGAATCTTCGGAAGGCTGTAGGCCCCGAATGTGGTTTTATCTACGACCGCAGCTCCCGGACTCATACACGCGACGACTTCGTCGCAGATCTGCCAGCCGGCAGTCCCTTCGATACAGTGCGGTACCGGCAGTTTTCCGCCCTCCTGTGTCTCAAGATAATTCTCCCGATGCGTATCTCTGGTATAGATTACATCTCCGTCAAAACCGCGGATCAGCCGGCACACAGGCTCAACGATACCGGGAGCCTCCGGCGTTCCCAGCGCCTGCGAAATAAAATCATTCTGCATATCGATAACGAGTAGATATTTCATCTCTGCATTTCCCCTCCTTTACCGTGCGTAAAACACCGCCTACAGTAATATGACATTCCTCTTAATATTAGTTTAACACGTTTCCCTCCAGAATACGCCATCTTTCTGAAATGAAGATGAAACATAGACAGATCATTCACAGGATGGATTTTCATCGGCAATAATAAAGGAACGACCGCAGTCTTGCCCAGAGCAACGACAGGCGGGACATTATTCTGAAACATCTCCTTCATGATAAGTGGATCGCTTTTTTTATTATCTTTCCGTTAAAATAAAAGCAACCATTGGGCCCGTACTGACTTATTTCGCTTATCACTACTCTATTATGAAAGGAACCATTATGACAATCAACACCATTAAAGACGAATACCTCCGCATCTGCCGTTTCGAAAGGAAATTATCCCCCAACACAGTAAGAGCTTACGCTTTTACACTGCAGGATTTTTCAGACTTCCTGAAATCAGTTCGTCTGACGAAAATAGAAAAGGTTACAAAAAAAGAAATTCACGCTTACATTCAACATCTAAACAGCCGTTTGAAACCGACTTCAGTTCTTCAGAAAAAAGCCGTCTTACACGCATTTTTTGAATACGCTGTGGCGGAGGAATTCATCGAGCATTCCCCTTTCGACCATGTAAATATCCGGATAAAAAAACCTTCTCTCCTCCCCAAGTCCCTCAGCGAAACGGAGATCAACCGCATTATCAACGCCGCTTACGACGATGAAATCGGTCAATGGGATGGAAATTCCGGCATAGAACGCATCATTCACATGCGAGACTGTCTGATTCTCGAGACAATGTTTGCTACAGGTATGCGCGTTCAGGAACTCTGCGACCTTACGGCAAAATGCATAGATTTCAGTTCCGGTACGATTCGAATCATAGGTAAAGGCAGCAAAGAGCGCAAAGCCTATATCGTTGAACCCGCGATTCTCATGCTGTATCAGGATTATGCCGCCCGACGTGCGCTGCTGGGGCTGAACGACCCCCATATTTTCATTACACGCCGCGGCTGTAAAATGTCAACGCAGTGCGTCCGTCTTCTTTTGGAAAAATACACCTGTATGGCTGGAATACCAAAGCACGTCACCCCGCATATGATCCGTCATACTTTTGCAACGCTGCTGCTCGAAGAAGGTACAGATATTAAATTTATTCAGGAATTGCTCGGGCACAGTTCCATCACCACCACTCAAATCTACCTTCACATCAACGAGCGTGCAATCCGAAATACGATAACCGAGAACCATCCCCGCAGCCGTATGAAAATCAACAGCCCCTATGCCGGCTGTTCCGACGCTGCCCTTCTAACCTTAGAAAGCTAATCCCTCTTGACAGCTTTGCTGTCCGACTCTTATGGCCGGAAATTTTTGCGTGATATAGAATTCAAATATGAATCGAAGTCTTTCTTATATCGTATATTTCTTATTTACGAATTATTTTCATCCATACATATGGAGGGTCTTCTCTACCATCGCTGATTTCCAGATCTCCGCCTCCGACAAATACAAACCCGCCGCCATCCGCATTATAGAATATATCTCAAAATCTTCTGAAAAAAATGTCAAATTATCTTCAGAAGGGGCGGATAGTTTGTGCTAAACAGAAAAATTATTGCTCCCTTCGAAAAGAATTCTAAAAGGAGGAATTAAGACATGAAGAAAGTACTTTCTATCGTACTCTCTCTCGTCCTGGTTATCTGCATGATGCCGGTAATGGCATTCGCAGGCAGCAACGATGCAGTTTACTCTGACATCGCAGGCGAGAAATGTGAAGGTGCTGTAAATGTTTTGGATGCATTAGGCGTCGTAGACGGCTATGAAGACGGCACTTACAGACCGGATCAGACAGTTACGAGAGCAGAAATGGCAAAATTGATCATCACAGCTCTCGGTGTAGCGGATTATGCTTCTGCTACAAATTCCAGCTATTCCGATATGGCGCTTGCACAGTGGGCGATCCCATATGTTGAATACGCTACAAATCTTAACATCGTAGAAGGTGTCGGCGGCGGCAGATTCAGCCCTGGCAATCCTGTTACATATGAGCAGGCAGCTACGATGATCGTAAGAGCTCTCGGATTTACCGATGAGTGCAACGAAATGAACGGAACATGGCCTGCAATCTATGTACAGAAAGCGACTGCACTGGGTCTGTTCAACAATGTTTCAAACGGCGGTTCTACCGGAGCAAACAGAGGCGATATCGCAGTTATGCTTTACAATGCCCTGACCGTTCCTGAAGTGTACGCAGACAATGACGGACAGACGAATAAAAAGGTCGGTTCTGACGGCAGCGATGTTACAATGATGGATACGCTGAACGTAAATGGTTCCAGCAAATATAAAATTGTAACAAATGCGGATGCAGATACAGCTGTAAACAGCATCGCAGGTTATGTAGGTGCAGCAGCAGAAGTTATCTATAATCAGGACGGAGACGTACTGGCTCTGAGCGATATTAAGACGACATTCTTAACAGGAAAATATAAATCCAACGGTAAGTTCGAAGCGGATAACGGTACGACCTATTCCATCGCATCGGATGCATATAAAAAATTCTCTGATGATAAGAAGGGTACGGTAACGAGTGAACCGAATGGCGTTGTAGCTGTTGAAAATAACATTTCTTCTAATACTGATACGCTGAAGAAATTTGAAGCAGCTGATGCAGATGATACCTTTACGGTCGCAGTTACCGTGTCCGGCAAGACGATCACAGGCATCTATTCCATCGGCTCCTGGAAAGTCAATGCAAATGATAAAGTGGATTCCAGCGATATCTCTCAGATCGAAAGAAACCAGAAGCTTTTGGGCAAGAAGTTCCCTCTGAATGACGATCAGGAGATCGATACGGGAGCATTTATTCTCAATGGTGTAGATTCTCTTGACAAGATCGAAGCTGATAATGTCGTATACGTCTATGAAGGTGACGGAGAAATTACAAGAGTCGACGTAGGTACGGAAACTGTTACGGGTACGATCTCCAAGAAATCCGCTACGAAGGTGACGATCGATGGTACCGGATATGAGTTCTCCGATTGCAGTGCGATTGAAGCAAGTTCTTCTGATCTTGCCGCAGGTAATGAAGTTACACTGTACCTCGACTATGCGGGCGATATCTATGACGCTGA
>OIWP01003597.1_pt1 | contig 12518 bp, 10 predicted proteins | sample 1587661 | NCBI WGS metagenome assembly OIWP01 (sample SAMEA3888899, study PRJEB22519) | human gut metagenome | biome: human gut; feature: human-associated habitat; material: faeces | place: Denmark | collected 2010 | reverse complement strand
CCCTTTGAGTACGACGGCCAGAGCTATACGGAGCTGACATTCAACTGGGACGCTCTCACCGGTGAAGATTCCCTCGCCATCGAAGCAGAGCTGCAGGCAATGGGCAAGTTCATTGTCAGTCCTACTTTCAGCGGCGAGTATCTGGTGCGTATGGCTGCCAAAGCCTGCACGACTCCTGTTGGACAGGACCTGCTCCGCGCCCTGCCGATTTCTGACTACAACCGCATTCGGAGTGCGGCCCGTTCTTTTTTGCTGAGCACGGAGCAGTAACCGGTGACGGCGGGTCATGGCTCCGGCGGCAGTGCATGACGCTGTCGCGCAATTATAACACTCCTGTTTCATACTGGCTTTCTCTCAATTTTCGCTCTTTGGCGGCGTGGATTGAAGAAAGCAACAGTATGGTGCAGGAGATGAACGAGGCCCAGAAGAAGCGGCAGAAGTAGAGAGGATGTGAGGATATGGCCAATCGCAAAGAGTACGAAATGCTATTTCGACTCGGTGCGCAGATGAATGGCGAATTCACCCGAACTTTCCGTGCGGCGCAGAGCGAGCTTTCTGCGACGCAAAAGGAAATTCAGGCGCTTGGCCGCACACAGGCCGATATTTCTGCCTATCAGAAGCAGCAAGCCGCCATTGACGGCACAAAGAAAAAGCTGGAAGTGCTGCAGCAGCAGTATGATAATATCCAGAAAGAGATTTCCGAGACCGGAACATATTCTTCCGATCTGGAAAACAAGCTGCTTTCCAAGCAGCAGCAGATTGAAAAGACGTCGGACGCATTGGGGCGGCAGACCCAGCGCCTGGACGAGCTGGGGACGGCTCTGCATGAGGCCGGTGTTGACACAAGCAACCTTGGGCAGGAAAGCACCCGGTTAGGCAAGAAGATTGACGAGCTTGCCGAGCAGGAACGTCAAGCTGCGGATGGCGCTGAGGATTTTGGAGATCGCTCCACCGAGGCGCTTGAAGCTGTTCAAAGCGCACTCGCTGCGTTGGGGATTACCAAACTGCTCCACGCAATTTATGATGAGTTCCGTGCCTGCGTCGATGCTTCGGTGGAGTTCGAGAGCGCCATGACCGGTGTTGCGAAAACAACCGATCTGACCGACGCGGAGTTCGCAGCCATGTCGGACGCAGTGCAGGATCTGTCTACGGAGATTCCGGCCACGACAACTGAACTGGCGGCGATAGCGGAAACGGCCGGGCAGCTCGGCATTGAGAAGAATTCCCTGCTGGACTTCACGGAAGTCATGGCCATGCTTGGCACGGCAACAAACATGACCTCCGAAGAAGCTGCGACCATGCTGGCGCAGTTCGCGTCCATCACCGGCATGGATCCAAAGCTGTATTCCAATTTGGGGTCAGCCATTGTTGAACTTGGCAATAACTTCGCCACCACCGAGAAGAATATCGCCGATATGTCGCAGACGATCGCCGCAGCTGGCTCAATTGCCGGTATGTCGGAGGCTGACATTGTCGGCATTGCAGCGGCAGTCACCTCCCTTGGTATCAGCGCACAAAACGGCGGCACGCAAATGACGAAGCTGATCTCCGAGATCAACTCGGCTGTTTCGTCTGGCAAAGGTCTGGAAGAATGGGCCAGTGTTGCGGGCATGTCTGCAGATGCGTTCGCTCAAGCATGGGGCAATGACGCAGCGAATGCGCTGGATGCGTTCATTATCGGCTTGAATGACGCATATAGCAGCGGCCAGGACGTCTACGGCATCCTCTCTGATCTGGGGATCACCGAGACACGTATGGTCACGATGATTACCTCCCTTGCTAAGTCCGGCACTCGGCTGACGGATACGCTGAACGTATCCAACCAGGCGTGGGTGAAGAACACCGCGCTGACCGGAGAGGCTGAGAAGCGGTACGCAACCACCGAGAGCAAGCTGACGCTGATGCAGAACGCATACAACAACCTCAAGGTTGCTGTGGGCGACAATTACACCCCGGCACTGCAGAAGCTCTATGAAATCGGCACGAAGGTGCTGAAAAATATCACCGACTTCGTGACGGCGCACCCCGGCGTGGTAAAGGCAATCACCATCCTTGTTGCCACGGTGGGCGGTTATGTTGCCGCACTGACCGCCTATGTCGTGATTGCCAAACTCGCAAAGATCGCGCAGGACCTCCTGAATGCCTCTATGCTGGCCAACCCCTTTGTGCTGGCGGCAACTGCTATTATTGGCGTTACCGCCGCGCTGTTCGCGCTGGCTACTTCCGCAGAAGATACGGTTCCATCTGTATACGAACTGAACGAAGCGACCCGTGAAGCGACGGCGGCGATGGATGAGGCCAAGGCCAATTTTGAGGAAACCGCAGAGGCTACGATCGCTACAGCGAATGTTGCGGATATTTACATCTCAAAGCTTGAAGAAATGGAAGCCGCCGGCATATCTACCGACGAGCAGGCAAGAGAGTATCACAATACATTGGCGCTGCTTTGTCAGGCGGTCCCGGAGCTTGCTCAGTATATTGACCTCCAGACCGATACGATTCAGGGCGGCACAGATGCCCTGCGCGCCAACACCGCCGCATGGAAGGAAAATGCGATTCAGCAGGCATATCAGGACGAACTAACCGAGATGACCAAGCAGTACGCAAACATCCTGGTTGATGCTGAAAAGAAAAGCATTGAACTTACGAAAGCGCAGATCGACCTTGAGAACAAGACGCAAGCGTTCAATGACGCCACTGCGCGGATGGATGAGCTGTGGCAGCAGGCGGCAGTAAAGGCTCGGGAACTCAGTGAATCCTATGGCCTTATGGGAGATGCATCTGCATATGTAACAGAGGAATATTGGGATCTACAGAAATCACTTCCCGAGCTATCACAGGAAATCTACGATGCACAGCAAACGGTAGATAACTACACGGAATCAATTCAGGACAGCCAAGAGGCCGCGGCTGCCGCCAAAGAGCAGATTGCCCTTGAGCAGGAGGCCATAGACAACCTTACCGGCGCGGTTGACGATGGTGCCGATTCAAGCGCTGAGTTGGCAGCACAGCAGCAGGAAGTCGCTGCCGCCGTTGAAGAAATGCTCACGCCGCTTGAGGAGCTCACCAAGGCCTATGCGGACGCATACGAGGCTGCGCAGCAGTCCATAAGCGGACAGTATGCCCTTTGGGATGAGACTGCAGATGTCGTTGCAACAAGCGCTTCGTCGATCAATGACGCGCTCTCCGGCCAAATTGAGTATTGGCAGGATTACAATGCGAATCTTTCCAGCTTGCGGGATCGTGCTGCGGACATTGAGGGCCTGAGCGATGTAATAGCCAGTTTTGCTGATGGCAGCGCAGACAGCGTGAACGCTGTCGCGGGCATGGCTGCTGCAAGTGATGAGGACCTGCAGACGATGGTTGCCAACTGGCAGACATTGCAGGCAGAACAAGATGCTACCTCTGCCAGTATTGCAGAGCTGAAAACCGATTTCTCTGCGCAGATGGACGAGTTGGAGAGCGATTTTGAGCAAACCATTTCCAACATGGACTTGAGCAAAGAAGCGGCTTCGAGCGCGGCATCTACGATTCAGGCGTTTATCGATCAGGCAGACATAATGCTCCCGGATGTGCAGTCGGCATATCAGCGCCTTGCCGATGCTGCGACCTCTGCGCTGGCTTCGGCCTCTGCCGGAAATTCCACGCCACAAAAGGTCGGTCAAAACGCAACCGGTACAAGGAGCGCCGGGGACATTTTTATCGCCGGTGAAGAAGGCCCGGAACTGATCGTTGGACAACGCGGGGCTTCTGTGTTCCCCGCGCAGGAGACGCAGCGAATCATTGAAGCACTGCCCAATTCCGGTAACGGAGGCGGCAATGTGACGGAAATTCGCTTCGCGCCGGTTTACCACTTTGACGGAGCAACCAATGCCGCCGATTTGGAAGCGGTCCTTCGCAATCACGACGAAGAAATGCGCGACTATATCATGCAGGTGCTCAACGAGGCTGGCGTTGATGCGGATAGGAGGGCGTATGTATGAGAAAGACCTATACCACGGTACAAGGTGATATGTGGGACAGCATTGCCTACAGCAAGATAGGCAGCGTCGCTTATACGGATAAGCTGATGCGGGCCAATCAGGAGCATGCGGGGTATTACATACTGCCTGCCGGAATAACGCTCACGCTGCCGGACGTTGATACGACTGCCGATGATATGTCGGCGCTCCCGCCGTGGAAGCAGGTGTCCGGATGAGCAACGCAAATCTCGCCCGGCGCACCGCCGTTGATGTGGCGTTTGCCGGTATCAACATCACGCAGTCCATGAAGCCCTATCTGCTGTCGTTGACCTATACGGACAATGAAGAAGATGAATCGGACGATCTGCAGATTAAGCTGCAGGACCGCGAGGGCCTTTGGCTCTGCCGATGGCTGAACGACATGGTGCAAGCGGCTGCTGCGTCCTCCGGCACAGTTACCACCGAAAGCGGCGACCTCTTATCGGGTTACCGCCTCGATTGGCTTAAATGTGCGTTCCGGTCCCGGAATAGGATATTCTAAGCTGGGGGCGCTGGCATACGGTGCGACGGTGTCAGTATCGTCTATTGCTGATGGGTGGGCCGCAATTCAGTATAGCGGGCAAACTGCCTATGTCAGCGCGACATATTTGGAGCAAACCGAATCCGCCCAGACGGGCGGCGCGGCGGAAGCGTCCACTACGTCCGGCTTGAGAATCCGCGCGGGCATTGTCCGCAAGAACTGGAACGGGGACGGTACCGACAAAGTACTGGATTGCGGTCAATTCGAACTGGATACAATTGACGCCTCCGGCCCTCCGGCCACGGTAGCCATCAAAGCGACCGCCCTTCCTTTTGACGGCCAAATACGGCAGACCAAGCGCTCCCAAGCGTGGGAATCGTACACACTATCCGGCATTGCCCGCGAGATGGCAGCGCGAAACGGGCTTGCGTGCCTGTTTGAATCTGCTGACGATCCGTATTATGACCGTGTGGAGCAGGTGCAAAGCAGCGACATCGCATTTTTGTCAACGCTATGCCATAACGCTGGCGTAAGCCTCAAGGCAACCTCGAATATCCTCGTGCTGTTCGATCAATCCAGCTATGAGGCGAAATCGCCAATCAAAACGATTTCCCGCGGGTGCGGTTACACGAAGTATAAGCTGTCTGTCGGAAAATCGGATACGCAGTACGCTTCTTGCCGCGTCTCCTACGCTGCTGATGGCAGATGCATTGAGGCGACTGCCTACATTGAGGATTACAAGGAATCCGAAAAGAATCAGCAGCTCGAAATTACGGCCAGAGTTTCCAGCGTGGCCGAGGCGAAGGCCCTAGCGGAAAAGCAACTCCGGCTTCACAACAAATATGCCAGAACGTGCAGCTTTACCTTCCCCGGCGACCCCGACCTGCTTGCCGGGGTTACGGTGCTGCTCGACGGCTGGGGCGCATTTGATGGCAAGTACATCATAAAGCAGTCCAAGCACAGCGTGAGCAGCGCGGGGTACACTACGACAGTGACGCTGCGGCGCGTGCTGGAGGGTTACTAATGGATAAAATCGTAAGAGTTGGCACGGTAACGGCTGTTGATGGACGCAAGGCCCGTGTGCTATACCACGATCTGGGCTTTACGTCCGGCTGGCTGGCAGTCCTGCGACATGGGACATCGGACACTTGGATGCCGGATATTAACGATACCGTAGTCGTTCTCTATCTCCCGTGCTTCAATTCGGACGGCTACATTTTGGGGGTGCTGTGATGCAAATCGGCTGCTTGGGGGATATTGCGTTTCAGGTGTCTGCGGACACGGTGCGCACGATTTCGGACATGACGTGGTCCGGCAGTGCAAACTATGCCACGCATTCCCGGCATTTGACCGATGCGCTGGTGGAGTTCACAGGATTGGCCCCGGATGCCATTTCGTTCGACGTTACCTTGTCCGCCTATTTGGGGGTATCACCCATGGCGGATGTCGTGAAGATATGGGAGTACGAACGCTCGGGTCGAGCGCTGCCGCTTGTGCTTGGGTCAAAAGCCTACGGGAAATACCGATGGGTTATCAAATCCCACAAGATCAAAATGCAGACATTTGATGGACACGGAAATCTGACCAGCGCAACGGTGTCGCTCAGCCTCACCGAATACACAGAGAGGTGATCGTATGACCTATACGGTAAAGGCAGGCACGGCGGCAGTCACGCTGAATGAGACGGACACGGTAAAATCTGTCCTCCAGAATATTGCAATCATCCTCCGGACGCGCCGCGGCTCTTGCCCGTTATATCGGGAGTTCGGGCTTCCGATGGATTTCCTTGACCGTCCGCAGCCTGTCGCAAAGACCATGGCAATTGCGGAAATCAAAGAGGCTGTCGAGACGTTTGAGCCACGGGTGACGGTTGAAGATATATCATTTGAAGAAGATGCCAATATGCCCGGTATCTTGATCCCCATCGTGGAGGTGAGCATCAATGCGTAGCGATTACGCTTTTATCGAGACGGATACTACGGCGCTTGTGACCGCCATGATTGCGGCCTATGAAAAAATGACCGGCGTTACGGTACAACCGGCAAGCCCGGAACGCCTGTTTATTCTGTGGGTGGCCGATATTATCGTGCAGACGCGCGTAGCGATCAACTATGCCGCCAACCAAAATATTCCCAGCCGTGCAGTCGGGGAAAATCTGGATGCGCTGGCAGAACTCTTTTACACGCAGCTGCGACCCTCGGCCAAGGCTGCAACTTGCACGGTGCGCTTCTCCATATCGGAAGCGCAGGAATCTGCCATTTTGATTCCCGCCGGAACTCGCGTGACAGACGTGGCCAATACGCTGATCTGGGAAACGACGGCAGATGTGTATATCCCAATCGGAAGCACCACGGCAGACGTTGCCGTGCGATGCCAGACGGCCGGAACGGTCGGGAACGGCTATCTGGCTGGGCAGCTTAATACCGTGGTCGATGTATTCCCGTACTACGTTAGCTGTTCCAACATCACAGTTGCAGACGGCGGTGCAAATGCAGCGACTGACGCCGAATTTTTTGAGCTGCTGAAAGCGTCAGAGGACGCATACTCCACGGCAGGCCCGATGGGAGCCTATGTATACTGGGCAAAGTCCGTATCTACGGAGATTGCGGACGTCAAAGCTATCCGCCCGAAGCAGCACATTGTGAAAACAATTCCTGTCTATGGTGGACACGCATTCCTCGGCGGAGACAATCTGACCGCGAGCAGCCTCGTTGTGGCTGCGGCTGGGAGCAGCGTTAAGGCCACCATAACCACCGACTACACGGTAAGCTATGCGGACGGGCTGCTGGATATCACAATCAAGGCCGAGGGCACGCTTGCATCCGCTACGCAGCTCGACGTTTCTATTACCGGCGACGGAGCGGGCCATGTGGATATCTATGCTTTGATGGACGATGGCACAATCGCCACCGATACGGTTAAAGCACTGATTTTAGCCGCATGCAACGATGATAAAGTGCGCCCTCTGACCGATCTTGTCAGCGTAAAGGACCCTGCGCAGGTTGACTACAACATTGCGCTTACCTATTACATCCCGAGCGACACAACGGTGTCTGCTGCCGAAATCAAAACACAGGTCGATGCAGCCGTTGCGGACTATGCCAAATGGCAGTGTGCAAAGCTTGGCCGTGACATCAATCCGTCCAAGCTCATTTCTCTGCTGATGCAGACCGGGGTTAAGCGCGTCGCTGTGACGTCGCCTGTGTTCACGCAGCTGTCAGACGGCAGCGACCACAGCACGCCACAGGTTGCAAAGCTCGTCAGCACAACTGTTACAAGCGGAGGTTATGAGGATGAGTAAGTACAGCCTCAACGCGGACAATTTCCTGCGCACGCTCCCGGAAGTGCTACAGGATGATCCCCGCATGCAGGCGCTTGCTTCGGCTATCGCCAATGAATTGGAAACGCTTGCGCAGAAAGTGCAGTTTGCCGAGATTTATACCCACATTGACGATCTGGATGAGACAATGCTGGATGCGCTGGCGGCAGACTTTAAGGTGGATTGGTGGAGACCGGATGCTTCGATTACTGAAAAGCGTGCTGCACTGAAAGCAAGCTGGTACATCCACAAGCACCTCGGAACGAAGTCGGCAATCGAAACCGCTGTTGCGGACTACCTTGGCGACGGCAAAGTAGAAGAGTGGTTTGAATACGGAGGAGAGCCGTATCATTTCCGCGTTTCCTCCAAAAACAACGCAAATATTGTTGCACAGTACGATTCCTTCATGGCCGTGCTGGACGTTGTCAAGCGCTGTAGCGCCGTGTTGGATCATATCTCCGCTCAGCTGGCTCACTCGCAGAAATTTTATGTGGGCATGGCTATGAAGGTTGCAAAGACCGGCGCAATCACGTGCGAACCGGTTGACGTATCGGATGTTACGCTGTTGACCGATGAAAACGGTGTGCCGCTGCTGGATGAAAGCGGAAATATGCTCACCACATAAGGAGGGTTCATATAATGACTTTGCAACTCACAAACGCCGGACTGAATGCGCTGCTTCGCGCAATGTCAGGCGATAAAATCATATTCTCGAGCGTCCAGATCGGCAATGGAGATCCGCAGGACGTCAGTTCTGCGACTGGTCTCGGCAACCCGCTGAAAACGCTCACAATCACCAAAATCACGGTCAACAGCAACAATGCGACCCTCGAAACGAGCTTTAACAATTCTGATGTGGAGGCGGGTTTCAGACTGAAAGAGGTCGGTATTTTTGCGCAGAACCAGGACGATGCCACCGAAGAGATCCTTTACGCGTATGGCACAGAGCCGGAAGCAACTGCTGACTATATCGCAGCCAGCTCCGGGTCTATCCTTGAGACGCAGCTGGAATTTTCCATTTTCGTTGGCAATGCCGAGAACATTTCGGCCATCATCAACGAATCGCTGGCCTATGCCACAAAAGCAGCGTTTGAGGCGCATGTTGGGGACAAAGGGAATCCACACGGTGTTACCAAGGCACAGGTCGGGCTTGGCAATGTGCCGAATGTCGCAACGAACGACCAAACGCCCACCTACTCGGAGGCGGCAACGCTCACCGCGTTGTCTGCCGGTGAAAAAATGTCAGTGGCTTTCGGTAAGCTCAAAAAAGCAGTTTCTTCCCTGATCGCTCATATCGGGGACAAGAAAAACCCGCATAAGGTCACAGCAGCGCAGGCGGGCGCGGCCGCAACGAACCACACGCATGCCACTACAAATATTACCAGCGGCACGTTGGGAGTGGCGCGTGGAGGCACTGGGAAAAGTTCTTGGGCGGCCAATCAAATGGTGTATGCACAATCGGCGTCTGCTTTAGGGACAATCGCAGCATCTAAATACTCAAGCGGCTTGCTTCGCCAGCGGCCAAACGGCGCGCCGTATTGGGGACCGGTGTCGGTAACAGGCTCCTACGTTGGGGCAGGAGACTACGGATCTGATAACCCCAATTCTCTGACGTTCGATGATGAAGAACTCCCCAACATTATTGTAATCACCGCACAGAATCGCAACTTTATCACGCTGGCAGTACTTTTCCCCTACGCCGGGCGGGGTATCACCTTTAACGATTCTGACGGCAATGGCTCTCCGACGTATCGGCTTGAAGTTGCAATCAGCGAAAAGACTGTGTCATGGTATTCTCCTAAATCGGCTGCGCTCCAAGCCAACAACTACAACATCACCTATGTGTGGCACGCCCTGTGCAAGTAAGGAGGCGGTTATATGGCACTGAGCAGTAAGAAAATCACAGAAGTTGAGCAGATCGGGAAGCTTCTGAACACCGAAGATGTCTACGTAAAGCAGGGTGACACCTTCCGCCGCATTCCGCTTTCTGTATTTTTCGCAGAACTCTGGGATGGCCGCACGGACAATGAGGGTACCGCGTATCCAAAAATTGGAGACTACATCCGGCATATTGAAGAATCTCTCGCAACGATTAAGCCGGACGTTGATCTCTCAAATCTCTGCCTCAAGGAGATTGACGGCGTACTGTATCTTTATGATAGCAACAAGGAGGAAACCATCGGAGACGGCTGGACGATTACCGGGGGTGGTGGTGGAAGCTTCGGCTCGACGATGCGGCTTGTAAACCGCATGACCTCCCGTACGCTTACGATCAACGACAGCGTCGAGAACTATCCACTTCTTTATTCGTGGACGTCCACGGACGATACGGATAATACGCCTACTGGCGATGGCTCGGCAACGTGGCAGGTCGGCAGCACCGTCGTTGCGAGAGAGACGGTGCATCAGGGCAACAACAGCTTTGATGTCCGACAGTATCTGACCAACGGCGTGGAGAACGCCATCAAGCTCACCATCGAAGATGCCTATGGGAATTCCCGCAGCATGACGTGGACGGTTATGGTAGCTTCCTATGGGCTGACATGGAACATGGACGAAATCAGTGCACACGGTGCCAACGCTGTTCCGCTGCGGCTCGTACCGACTGGCTCTGGCACAAAGGTGCTGAAAATCAGCGTCGACGGTACGGAAGTATACAGCGAGAGTATTACCACAACTGGGCGCACGGTGTCCGTCACAATTGACGCTCAGGCACACGGTGCGCATACGGTTAAGGCGTGGCTTGAGATTTCCTCTGGCGGTTCCACAATCACAACAGACCCGCTGGTGCATGTCGGCATCTGGACTGCGGCAGGAAACACTACGCCGGTAATTGCTGTGCTGGACAGCGCGCCCACAGCCAAGCAATACGAAACCATTGCAATCAAGTGGATGTTGTACGACCCGGCGAATGAGACAGCAACCGCACAGCTCCGCGTAGGCTCTGAGACTGTTGCAACGGTCACTGTTGGCCGCACCGTGCAGACATGGGCATACCGCCCCACTGCAACCGGCACGCTGAATCTGCTGATCGTAGACGGCTCTGTGTCGGCGGCAATCGTGCTGACAGTAACGTCTATCGGCTACGATATTTCCCCCGTTACCAATGGCCTTGTGCTTGACGTCAATCCCGCCGGTCATACCAACACCGAAGCAAATGTAACTTCCTTCGGCTACACTGATGGGAGCGGCGTCAACCATCCGTTTGCATACAGCGACAACTTTGACTGGGTAAACGGAGGCTTCAAGCAGGATGCGGATGGCGTCACTGCCCTAGTAATCAAACGAGGTACCTATATCCAGCTTGACCGTTCGTTCTTTAACGACAACGCAAAAACCAGCGGAAAGGAAATCAAAATCGTATTCAGAGCCACCGAGGTGCGAGACTACGATGCAGAGATTCTGACTTGCAAGGCGAACGGAATCGGGCTGAAGCTTCAGGCGCAGCAAGCTACATTGACGTCGGAGCTGCAGAGCCGGGCAATTCCCTATTGCGAAGATACCAAGATCGAAATGGATATTAACATCGAGGCATCTTCCGAAAACAAGCTAGCGGTTGTGTGGCTGGAGGGTTCTCCGGCGCGCGCATTCGGTTATTCTGACACAGACAACTGGACGCAGGCCGCACCGGAGCGGGTGAAAATCGGATCGACTGATGCCGACGTCTGGCTGTACCGTGTGAAGATGTATGCCAATAGCCTAACCCGGTATGAGATCATCGATAATTTTGTCGCTGACTGCTCTGATACGGCGCAGATGGTCGCGCGGTATGAGCGCAACAATATCTTCTCCGCCAATGGCGCGATTGATCTGAATGCACTGGCTGTGGCAAATCCGCAGCTCCGGGTTATCCACATCTGGGCAGATCGTATGACCACGGCAAAGTCGGATGAAGTCACCTGCACCGTCGAATGCGTATATAAAGGCGGAGGCGCTGATTTTTATTTCTACGCTACGAACGTTGTCATGAAAGCGCAGGGCACGTCCTCGCTGGAATACATTCTCGCGGCGCTCAACCTCGATCTGGATTTCAAGCATGCAACGTGGACCGATGGAAATGGCAACGCAATTACGGGCTATGCCATGACCCCGGGGGCTATCCCTGTCAACTACATCAACCTCAAACTGAACATCGCCAGCTCGGAAAATGCGAACAACGTTATCCTGGCAGACGATTACAATGCATATCAGCCCAATATCACCAAGCTTCGTGCTGACAACGCGGCTGTGCGCGATACCGTGCAGGGCGTTCCGTGCGCAATTTTCTTTACATCTACTGCTGATGCACCGATTGCCGTTGGCGCTCGGACTGTGCAGGCTGGAGAAACCATTCTGTACGGTTGCGGCGACCTCAACAATAGCAAGAAGAATTTTGCGGTGTTCGGGCAGACTGAAGACTATCCCGAAGTCATGTGCGTGGAGATCAGCAATAATAACAACGCGCAATGCCGTTTCAAATCTGACGATCTGTCCGAGGAAACGTGGGACGGCAACGGGAATTTTGAATTCCGGTATCCTAAAAGCCCGACCGCAACCCAGAAAGCAGCGTGGCAGGCGCTTTTGTCGTGGGTGGTATCTACCGATACAACCGCAGCCACCGGTGCGGCATTGCCGGCATCTGTAACTTACGACGGCGTAGCATACACCAATGATACGGCAGCGTACCGGTCGGCCAAGTTCAAAGCAGAGCTGGCAGATCACTTCAATGTCAACAGCC
>OIWP01003579.1_pt1 | contig 12575 bp, 18 predicted proteins | sample 1587661 | NCBI WGS metagenome assembly OIWP01 (sample SAMEA3888899, study PRJEB22519) | human gut metagenome | biome: human gut; feature: human-associated habitat; material: faeces | place: Denmark | collected 2010 | reverse complement strand
AGCTTTGCCCGATAAAGTACTTCGCAAATGCGTCGTTGGGGGCACCGATGGGAAACGCCATCTCGTTTTGGTGCTGCGCCTTTGCGTCGGCAGCGTCTTCGTCCGCCCAGACCTCCTTCGCCATGCGAAAGGCCGCCCACGCCTTGGGCCATCCCGCATAAAACGCCGCATGCGTAAGGATTTCCGCTATCTCAGTCCTGGTCACGCCATTGTTCTTTGCGGACATCAGATGATATTGAAACGAAGAGTCCGTCAGGCCCTGCGCCATTAGGGCAACCACCGTCACTATGCTGCGATCTCGAAGGGAAAGCCCGTCTTCTCGACTCCATACCTCGCCGAACAGCACATCGTCATTGAGCTGTGCAAATTTGGGGGCAAAATCCCCCAGGGCATCTCTGCCCGCCGTCTGCTTAATCGTCATGTTCGATTCCTCCTGTCGATGGTTTTGAGTGCAAAACTGCTTCCGTCCAGCTAAGCCGCGCCTAGATTTCCACGCCCATTCGTTGCGCCTGCTCCAGAGCGGGATGCCCGGCGATATCGCCCACACCGTTCACGCCGCCGGCGAATACCGTCCCGGCAAGCGTGCAGCGGGGGAAGCAGTCAACCCATCCCTGCACTGCCTTCTTCGCGCCGTCGAAGGTCGAGCACCCGTCCTCCGCCGCCGTCGCCAGCAGATACGCCTCGGTGAATGCGTAATCGGAGCCGAAGAGCGGGTTAGCGCGGTCCAGCATGGTCTTGAGCTGGCCGCAAACGCTGTAGTAGTAGACGGGCGTTGCGAACACCAGCACATCCGCATCGTGCATCTTGGCGGCAATTTCCACGGCATCGTCTTGGATGACGCAGCGCCCCAGCTTTAGGCAGGCAAGGCACCCCTTGCAGAAGCCGAGCTGCTTTTCGCGCAGGCGCACGGTCTCCACGCTATGGCCCGCTTCTCGCGCTCCTTGGGCGAAGGCGTCCGCCAATGTCTCGGAATTGCCATCCTTTCGAGGGCTTGAAGAGACTATCAAAACCGTTTTGCTCATTACGGAATACCCCTTGCACTCCTTATATATATTGACGAAAATAAGGTAATACATAAACCTAACTTTAGGTCAAGGAGTAAATTCGAGATTCGTCCGGAGGGACCATGTACACAATCGGACAGGTAGCGGAGATGTTCGGTCTGCCCGTTTCCACGCTGCGGTATTACGACAAACAGGGATTGTTTCCGGAATTGGAGCGGACGTCCGGCATTCGCCGATTCGGCGATACGGAACTCGAGGCGCTTCGGGTCATCGAATGCCTGAAGAAGGCTGGGATGGAGATCAAGGACATCCGGCTGTTCATGGAATGGTGTTCGGAGGGCCCATCGACATATCCCAAGCGCAAGGCCATGTTCGAGGAGCGGAAGACCCACATGGAGTCGGAGATCGCGAAGATGAACCGCGCGCTGGATATGCTGAGGTTCAAATGCTGGTACTACGAGCAGGCAATCCAAGATGGCAACGAGGATAGAGTGAAGGCGCTGATTCCCGACAATTTGCCGGAAGAAATCAAAGATACCTACGATAACGCCCACGCTCAATAATGCCGCCCGATGCTCAAGGGGCTTTGGCAAGGGGCTCTTTCCGAGCAGAACGAAAAAGAAAGCCTCCGAACCAGAGGGTCCGGAGGCTGTTATTCCCGTTATTTCGCTGGTGGCTTTGCTCTATGGCGACGCCGAAACAGCATCAGGCGGTACTCGACGGTATCAAAACGCGAATTCAGAAACCAGTTCCCGTTGTTCCCATAGGCATAAGCACATCTGCTCGCGATTGCCTATCGATGCTTTGTCTCCAACGCGGCAGACACCGCATCGAGGAACTCCCGCACATGGTTGGCGGGGTGCGGCGAATGAAGCAGCCCGTAAGACACGAGACGGCCCCAATCGGTAGGAACGGGTTGGGCAACCTATCGGGCGTGCGCTCCATGCGCTACACGTTCAGCTCCTGCGCGTTCGCCACGATCGACTTCCGGGACTTCGACCCGTCGACGCTCACGGATCTGTTCTGCACGTTCTCGGGGTGCTCGCACCTGACGACGATCTACGCGGATGTGACCTGGGCGCTGCCTTCGAGCGGCATAACGGGCTCTCAGTGCTTCTACTCCTGCTCCACATCACTCGTCGGCGGGAACGGCACGGTTTGGGCGAGCAACAAGACGGCGTACTCGTACCTGCGTATCGACACTGCGGGAGCGCAGGGGTACATGACGGCGGCTTAATGCCTGGTAATAAGTTTGACTGCTTTTGCCGCAACCGGTAGGGCCTTTTCTTTCAAGATGGGCCCTACCGCGTCTCTTGCGGTCACTCCCACCGTCACGACAACCACAGCGGCGCCTACAACGGCGTTCTTTGCATTCTCGGCAGCAACACCCTTGTGGTACTCACATACGGGCAGCTTTGAGCCCTCTGGGAGTTCTTTCTTGCATACGATGCACTTGCGAGCCATCTTTACTCCTGGCCTTCGTCGGCTTGTTCTTCTGAGTCTTGATCCTCGGTTTCGGCCAACCCGGCCTCAAGGATCCCTGTCGGATCGTCGCGGCCCTCGATTTGCAGACCAGCCACAGAACCCGAAATCTTGACAAAGCCTCTGACGATGTCTTCTCTATTGCCCTTGCTGTAAGAGTTGAGCAATCGCAGCGTCTGCGCATCTTCGAGCTTATTGTCCAGAATGAACTGCTTGAACTGGCCCAGTGCAGCATTGGCCGCTTGCGGTTCTTCGAGAACGCGGTATGCGGCGTACTCCGTCTTTGCCATGAGGGCAATCACCGTGAGGTCTACCATCGCCGTGTTGGCGGCCTTGCCCCAATCCTTTGCCTTGCCCTGCCTGCCCATCGCGAGCGCGAGCTCTGCCTGGAAGTTACCCTGCAGCGTGCATCTGGCCTGCGTGGCTGCAGAGGCGATGTCGAGGATCTTGATTTCGCGCAGACGCGAGTCCTCGATGAGCATTGCCTGCTGGAGCTGCTGCCATGCGCTCTCAGCAAGCGCGATGCGGTCCGCCTGGTTTTCGATGCGCAGGGCATCGACGTTGGCCGCCACGGCCCCGATGGCGTCCATGATGTTCGCCATCATCACCTGCATTTGAACGTCCACGACCGACTGGGTCATGTCCTGGGGAATCTGCTCGGCTTTGATCCTGGCCTTCTCGTATATCCGGCCCGTCTTGACGCTCCTGAGCTGAGGGAGCAGGTCACCGGTCTTCTTCTCGACCGAAAAGACGAGCTCGCCGCTCTTCATGAGCTCTTCTGCGGCGGCGCTGAAATCAGCAATGTACTTCGTTTCGCCGCGAGCGGAGAGCTTCTTGATGATGTCATAGATAGCTGGCGCGAACTTTGCCATAGTGTCGGCATCCGCGAGGAACTTCACGAGGGATTCGTTGGTCTTTGATGGAATGAGGTTCATCCCATTGTCGAACACCGTAGCCTCAAGGACCGTCACACGTGGGGTGATCTTCGCTGGCGGCAGCGAACTGATCGGGACGACGCCCGTCTCCTCACTCTGGGCGACAAAGCCGCAGTGCGGGCACGTAACCGCGCTGGACGATATTCTCGCATGACATTCGGGGCAGAAAATCAATGACACGTGCGCACTCCTTCTCGTGATTAGACACCCATTATCCCCGTTTCGAGTTCGACTGTCATCAGCTCATGGCAGACAAGCAGGCCTCTTGGACAGCTTGCGACACGGGCGGACACCGCCTCCCGGGGGACGAAAAGTCGAGACCTCGAGAGGCAATTCTTTATGGAGTCAATCATCGTCGCGTGCATCACGGGGGTGGTCACGCTGGTCGGCGTGATCCTCTCCAACTCTAAGAGCCAGGCCGTCATGGAGGTCAAGCCGGACGCCCTCACGGCAAAGGTCGAGAAGCACAACCAGGTCTTGGAACGTACCTACCGGCTCGAGCAGGACATGGCTGTCGCGGAGCACGACACCGAGTCCTTGAAGGGAAAGGTGGGCTAACATGAACGAGTTCCTGGCAAGCAACGAATGATACTGGCGCCCGGCACGCACGATCGTGCAGGGAGCCCTGGGCGTGGTGATCGCCAACCTGGATTTGATCATGGGCTGGTGCGTGCTCGACCCGAGCATGCGCGGGCTCGTGGCGGCGCTGGTGATGGCGGTCTTGTCTCCCATCATGGCCGCTCTCGGCGGCGACGGCAACAAACCGGAGATCCCGAGGGGTGAGGCACGTGGGGCTTAACGGCATCGACATCAGCTCCTGGCAGGAGAACTTGGTCGTCTCCGCCATGGAGAGCTGCGACTTCGTGATCGTGAAGGCTACCGGAGGGGCGGGCTACTCGAACGAGTGCTTCCGCCGGCATGCCGACGAGACGCTGGCGGCCGGCAAGCTGCTCGGCTGCTACCGCTACGCACTACTCGCGCGACCGTGGGTACGAGGGCACGGCCGAGGCCGACCACTTCATAAACGCCTTCAAGCCGTACATCGGCAAGGCGATCCCGTTCCTGGACTGGGAGGCGGACGCGCTGAACCCGGGGCCATCCTGAGCGAAAAAGTGGCTCAATCCGTGAGGGACAAAAACGGAGTGACGCCGGGCATCTACACGAGCAAGAGCGCGTGCTTCGCGCACGACTGGCCCAGCGTGGCCAAGGCGTACCTGCTCTGGGTTGCGCAGTACCCGAACTACGAGGAGACAGGATTCCTCAGTGAGCCGTGGACCGACTGCTGGGACTTCGGCGCGTGGGACTCGCCGCTGATCTTCCAGTACACGGGAACCGGGCGCATACCCGGCTACGGCGGGCACCTTGACCTCGACCTCTTCTACGGCACCAAGGACGACTGGCGGAGGCTCTGCGCGGTTGCCGGCGCCTTCGCTGGCAACGGGGAGGTGAAGGAAATGGCGATCAGCAAGGCGAACGTGGCGGCGCAGATCATGGAGCACCTCTGCAACTGCGCCGAGCACGGGTACTCTCAGCCTGAGCGGCATGGCACGTCTGGGCACTGCAGCGTGAAGACCGACGCGGGCACGACCAAGGTCGCCTAGGGCGACCGCGACTGCTTAAGCGCCGTGTGCGAGGCCTGGGAGCTCGCACTCGCAGGCACGCAGTACGACGGGCTCATCACGCGCTACAACTGGACCGGCGGCATGCGCAAGATGTTCGTGGGCTCCGGGCTTTTCTCGTGGCAGGCCGTGACCGCAAACGCCCAGCGCGGTGACATCTACCTCGACTAGGAGAAACACACGGCGATGGTGCTGGGAGGCGGCAAGAACGGCCACTTCACCGGCTCAGAGACCGGCGGCATCGACGGCGCGCCCGGCGACCAGACGGGGCGCGAGTCGCGCATCCAGGACTACTACCGTGGCGGCTGGGACGGCGTGCTCCACTACAACGGCAAGGCCGACGGGACCGCAGCGCCGGACGAATCCGGCTCTGGTGCGCCATCCGGCGATGTGTCAGAGCTTGCGGCAAGGGTCACCGCTGGAGATTTCGGCAATGGCGATGCGCGCAAGGCGGCGCTGGGCGACCGCTACGACGAGGTGCAGGTGGAGGTCAACCGGATCATCCTCGGCGGCTCCTCCGGCGGCTCCTACGACGTGGACGCCATGGCGCAGCACGTGATCGCCGGCGAGTTTGGCAACGACGACGAGCGGAAGCGGCGCCTGGGCGACAGGTACTCGGCCGTGCAGAGGCGCGTGAACGAGATGCTGTCATGAGGCGGCGGCTGGAGTTCTTGGCCGACCAGGTCGGCTGGCTCCTCTGCGACGTGGCCTGTTTGGCGATGATGACGCTGTTCCTGCCGCTGGTGCCTGTGTTCAAGGCGTTCGAGTGTGGCAAGCGCTCGGCCAAGGGCGAACAACATGCGGGAGGCCGCCTATCTTCGCGATAGGCGGCCTCCTTGCTTGCTGTATGGGCTCGGGTTACAGCAGCGGCTCGAACTCCCGGCAGAGCGGGCCCCCTTCGCCCACCAGCACGTCCCACCACCACTGGGGCGACTCGACGCCGGAGGCGCAAAACATGTCCAGGAGCTTGGCGCGGGCATTGGGCGGCAGCTGCTCGAAGTCGGCGCGCATCGCGTCCTGGATCGCCCAGTTCGTCTTAAACATGTCGTTACAGATTTCCTTCTTCTCTTCGAGCGTGTAGCTCTCCGGCGAGTACAGGCAGAGATCCGCCCGGAAGAACGCCATTTCCTCGGCTTGGGTGAGTTCGGTCATCTTGGCTTCGTTCATCGTGGTTCCTTTCATCAATTTCCGTACAAATACAGAAGCGCCCCTCACGGGTTTCCATGGAAGAAAAATCCCGAAAGGAGCGCTGTTTTCTATGGAAGAGTGGTGTGCCGGAAAACTCGACACACCACTTCTGACCTGCGGAAACGTTGTATTTTTGGGTAGACCGTGAAAGAGTGTTGCGAGCCTAAAATTACTCCCACTCGATGGCATTGATTCTGCCGTCTCGTGATTCCAGTTGCGCCCAGTTTTCGGTGCCGTCTCGAGCCGAGTGCCGCCAGGTGACACCATGTCGCGTTTCGTCGGCCCCGGAGACAAAAGCTGGGACAACTTCAAAAACTCACCTTAAACTCAGGACGTTGAATTTTCGTTTTTGTCCCATGGGGCACTGCGGATGGTCTTCGCAAACTCAATTGCACCGAAAACGCCCGTTTTGAAACTCAACCGCCCTTTAGCGTGCAAGCCGCCAGCTGCAACCGCAAGCGAATCAACGCGGGCGGCTTGTGAGCCGTTCGCAAAACCGCAGGTCACAGGGCTTTGCCATCTCCGGGCAGAATAAGTAGTCTCAGGTGGCTTGCCCATGAGTTGGCGAGCAGGTTGGGGCTTCGCTGTTGGCGCGATTGCTTCGTGCGTACTCGAAAGGTCTGTTTAGCAAAAGACTAATCGGATGCGACTGGCCGCCCATACGGCGACGGCGTTTCCCGTGCAGGCGCGAACGGCCCTGCGTGCCCTATCGAGCGATATCCCCGTATGGTGCTCAGAACTCCTGCTCGCCGAGCAGCCACCTCGCAAGGTCCAGCACGAGGACACCCTCCCGGGTATAGGGTTCATGCCTCGTGCGGGCGATGAGAACCTTCGGGAACGCATCCCTGACGGACAGAAGCGGCGCGAGCTCCCTCTCGAGCGTCGATTCAGAGCTGATGTCGTCACTTACCTGGATGAGACAAGCTCCGACCCCCTCTTCGCAACGAAGTCAACCTCCTTTTGGCACAGCTTCCCGACGTAGGTCTCGTAGCCTCGCCTCATCAGCTCCAGGAAGACCGCGTTCTCGTACATGCGGCCCCAGTCCATGTCGCGCGTTCCCAGAACCGCATAGCGCATTCCCGAGTCGCATACGTAATGCTTCGCCTGCGTGCTCAGGTACTTCTTCCCCTTGATGTCATAGCGCTTCGCCTCATAGAAGGCGAAAGCGTCGCGGAGGTACGAGATATAGCGCCCGACGGTGACGTGGTTGGTGGGAACCCTGTTGGCGTCGAGGACGTTGGCGATGTTGTTGGGCGAGTTGAGGTTGCCGGAGTTGTCCATCATGTACTCGGCCAGCCTCTCCAACACGGTGGAGTCGGTACGTATTGCGGTCTACCCAAGCCATAACCCACTCCTTCTCGGTTTCGAAACTCGATTATTTCTAAAGTTTCGAAACCGAGAAGGCAATGTGCACAAGGATGCATCGAGGAGCGAATCCCAGTAGCGCCATGTCAGCAGCGATGCCGGGCGCATTCGCACGTGCTACAATCCAACCACCAGAGATGAAAACACAGTCCCCGTCGGGTGGTCGTGGGCGTGCGCTAGTCCGCATCAGTAACCTGCCTCCTTGGTTGTCCCTTCTCTGCATGGTTATCTACATAAAGGAGGAACCAACCATGCAGATCAGCGTGTCGTCCACCCTGACCGTATATCACGACGGTCAATTCTGGGTCGGGCTGGCGGAGCACGTCGAGGTCGGAAGGTATGGCGTCGCCCGCATCGTCTTCGGCGCGGAGCCGTCCGATGAGGAGATTCTGCGATTCGTTACAAGCGAATGGGAGAAGCTCTCGTTCTTCGGCGACAAGGCCACTGAAACAAGCAAGCCCGCGAAAAACCCCAAGCGGCGCGCTCGCGAGGCAGCGAAAGCCCTTAAACGGCCCGCGGTGAGCACCAAGGCACAACAGGCGCTCGCGGCACAGCGGGAAGCGATGAAGCGGGAGTCGGCTCAAGCAAGAAGCCGACGCCGTGTGGAAAAGGCTGATGCGCGCTACGAACAGAGAAAACTGAAGCGCAAACAGAAACATCGCGGGCATTGATCGCTATTTGCAGCAAGGCAAACCATATACAGCAGCGGCGCCAGTTCCACTTGAAGCCGACGCCGCGTAGACGCTGATGGTGACGGCTATGCACGGGCACGGGCGCGCCACCGCACTTCACAGCTTGTTTCTCAAGTATTTGGGACGCACACGCGGCGTTCAAAAATGCGGAGCGACTCCGCATGGCTCGAGACTGAGCCGAGATGCCTACTTCTCGCCCTCCAGCAGTCCCACGATGCGGTCGATGTCGACGGCAAAGCGAGGCCTTCCCTCGCGCTCGTAGCGGTCGAGGTATGCCTGGCACTCGGAGACAATGCGCTTGGTGTTGCCATCGATGATGCGCTGGAGCGTCTCGTAGTAGGCCGAGCCCTCGGTCCTGAAGCGGCGCTGGTAGGCCTTGGTTATGGGGAACATCTTGATGTAGTGGATGCCGTGGCGGCAGCCGGGGCGCGTCGTGGGGCGGGGTGGCAACGCAAAGTACTGGTCTTTGGGCACGTTAGGGGCGATGTTGGAACGCAGCGGCACGGCGAAGTCCCTGCGCTTCCCGCGGAAACGCAGCCTCACCACCACGATGCAGGGGCGATTGTGCTTAAGCATGAGCTCGCGGTCGCCATCGACGAGGTCGAAGAAGTCCTGGGAGATGGATACGATCTTCATCGGTTACGCCCCCTTCATACGAAGCGAGGCCCGCATCGCTGCAGGCCCCTACAGGTGGGCGATATTCTACGCCTTGCGGCACCCCGTCGCCCACGGAGGTTAAACGTACACGTAAGCCGTACTCTGAAAGCCGCGGCTTCCGGCAAGTAGTTTATACCACGAAAGGTCGCTTTCGATGCGCCTAGCTCGCAAAATAACACTCGCCGGGCCGTCACCCCTGATCTTCTCGACCGTCTCCTCCGGGTACTTATTACGTGCCACGGGCACCTCCGTCCTTGTTATCGCGATAAACATACCATGAGTGGCGTACGGGTCGAGAAGGGCTGGCGCCAAAAGAGCCCAACGGCCGTTACGGCTTCGTTAGAAACGCGCCCCACCATGGATGGTGAACCCGAAAGGTAAGGCGCGCGGGCACGGCGACTCGGCCCGCGCGCCCGGAAGAGAAAGGACGAACCCATGGGTTACATGCTCGAGACGCGCGGGCTCACCAAGCGCTTCGGCCGCGGCGACCAGGCGCAGGACGCCGTGGCCGACGTGAGCCTTCATATCCGCGAGGGCGAGGTGTACGGGCTGCTCGGCCCCAACGGCGCCGGCAAGTCGACAACGCTCAAGATGATCTGCGGGATGCTGCGGCCGACGGCTGGGGAGATCCTCTTTGCCGGGCACGCCTGGCGCCGCGAGGACCTCTACGCAATCGGCAGCCTCATCGAGGAGGCGCCGCTCTACCCCAACCTCACCGCGCGCGAGAACCTGCGCGTGCGCACCACGCTGCTGGGCCTTCCCGAGAGCCGCGTAGATGAGGTGCTCGCCGCCGTGGGCCTCGCGGACACCGGGAAGAAGCGCGCCGGGCGCTTCTCGATGGGCATGCGGCAGCGTCTGGGGCTCGCGCTGGCGCTGATCGCCCGGCCACGCCTGCTCGTGCTCGACGAGCCCACCAACGGCCTCGACCCCATCGGCATCGAGGAGCTGCGCGACCAGATCCGCGGCTTCGCGGCGGCGGGTACGACGGTGATCGTCTCGAGCCACATCCTCTCCGAGGTGCAGCAGATGGCTGACACCATCGGCATCATCTACGGGGGGCGCCTCGCCTACGAGGATGCACTTCGGTCCGGGCAGGACCTCGAGGAACTCTTCATGAGCGTCTGCCGGGAGGGGCGTCGAGCGCGCGGGGAGGTGGCGGCATGACGGGCGAGAAAGGCGGCCTCCTCGCGGGTACCGTCAATAGTTTTGCGCAAATTCAGCCAACCGTCAGCACGACTGCTCCTTGAGAAGCGACACGTCCAAGTAGCGGCGGGACCCCCACTCGCTGTCGGCGACGTACTTCAGGCGGGCGGCCGCCAGCATGAGCGCGGACTTGCCGTCGGGAAAGGTGCCGACCACGCGGGTCCTGCGCCTTATCTCCCTGTTGAGCCGCTCGATCGCGTTGTTCGTGCGAATGCGCCGCCAATGCTCGCGGGGCATCGCGCAGTACGTCAGCGTCTCGGCGAAGCCCTCACGCACGACCTTGGCGGCCTCCTTCAGCTTCATCGACTCGAGCTCGGCGGCCACCGACTCGGCCTTGGCCGCCGAGGCCTCGCGCGACTCCATGGCGTGGATGGCCTTGAGCATGGCCGCGACCTGGGAGCGCTTCGATTTGGGGACCTTGGCGAGGACGTTGCGGTAGAAGTGCACGGTGCAGCGCTGGTATTTTGCCTTCGGGAACACCTCGGCGATCGAGCCGACCATGCCGGCGGCCTTGTCGCCCACGAACATGCGAACGCCGCGCAGCCCGCGCGATTTCAGCCACGACAGGAAATCGCGCCAGCACTCGGCCGACTCGGTGAAGCCCTCGGCGCACCCGATCACCTCGCGGTAGCCGTCCTCGCTCACGCCGATGGCGACCATGACGGCGACGTTCTCGTAGGAGCCGCCCCAGCTGCGCTTCAGGTAGATGCCGTCGACGTAGACGTACGGGTATTCGCAGGCCAGGGGCCTGCACCGCCACTCCTCGACCGCCTTGAAAGCCTTGTCGTTGAGGTTTGAGACCGTGCCGGCGGAGACGCCCGCGCCCCAGAGGATCTCGCTGACGTCCTCGATGCGGCGCGTGGAGACCCCGGCCAGGTACATCTCGATGATGGCCTCCTCGACCGACGTCTCGCGCCTTTTGTAGCGCTCGATGACCGCCGTGGCGAAGCGCATGCCCTTGAGCTTGGGCATCTTGAGCGTGACCCGGCCCGACGTCGTGGTGAAGCCGCGCTCGTAGTGCCCGGCGCGGTACGCCGCGCGCTCGTCGGTTCGCTCGTACGGGCCCGCGCCCACAAGCTGGTCGGCCTCCTCGTCGAGCATGGCGTTGATGGTCTCCTCGATGGTTTTCCTGACCAGCTCGCGTAATTCGTCTTTCACGGCCTGCTCGTCGAATGATACGATTGGGTTGGACATGGCCTGCCTCCTAGCATGATTGAACTCGACACTCAAATCATACCGACGGCACGCGCCATGTCCTTTCTTTTCTGGGCGTGTTCAGCTTTCAAAGTGCGCAAAGAATTTTACGTTACCTCCTCGCGGGCCTGCGCGCCGAGGCCCTGAAGTCGCGCCACGCGGCACCGGTTCGCCTGGCCGTGCTCATGGCGCTGCCGATGCCGCTGCTCGGCGCGATGCCCTACCGGGGCGTGCAGATCTTCAGCGCGTGGAACTACTGGTACGCGCTCTTCCTGCCCGTGTCTCTCTCGCTCGTGGTGGCGTGCGTCGCGCGGGCGGACGCGCGCACGCGGATGCGGGGGCTTCTGGGCCTGGGCTTCCCGCTTAGGCGCGCCTGGTGGGCCAAGGCGCTCTGGTGCCTCGCGCTCTGCGCGCTCTCGAACCTCGTGGTCTTCGGCATCTACCTCGCGGGATCGGCGTTCTCCTCGCAGGGCCTCACGGTCGCGGGCACGCTCACGATGCTCCTCTGCGCGCTCGTCAACACGGTGACCGCGGCGTGGATGATCCCCGCAGGGCTCTTCCTCACGGCGCGGCTCGGCATGCTCGCGGGCATCTTCTGCCCGCTCGCCACGCAGCTCGTGGGTGGGTTCGCCTGGTCGCTGGTGCCGCTGCCGCAGCTCTTTCCGCCGTCGGCGAGCATGGTCATCCCCACGAGCTTCATCCCCGTGCTGCCGAGCGGCGAGCCACTCGCGGCGGACATGGCGCTCGGCGGGGCGCTCGCGGCGGACGGCATGCTCACACTGGCGGGCCTTGCGGTCTGCGCGCTCGCGTTCGCCGCGCTCACGGCGGCGGGCGCGGCCTGGTTCGCGCGCTCCGAGGAGAGGTGATGGCCGTGACACGACTCTCCGACCCGACGCCGCGCATGACTCTCCCGCGGGCCCTGCTCTCCGAGGCCCTGCGCCTGGCACGCTCCCCGCTCGCAGTGGTGCACCTCGTCTGCGGCCTGGCAGCCGGTCTTGCCTGCGGCGAGTACTTCTCCATAACCCGATGGGACCCGGCGCTGGGCGCGGACGCCTACGCCCAGTTCCTCGGCGCCCTCATGCCGCTCATGTCCGCCATCGTCTGCGGGCTCGCCGTGGACGAGGAGCGCGCTGCCGGGCGCCTCGCCAACCTCACGGCGGTCCCCTCGCGCGGGCGTGCCGTCGCGGCGAAGCTACTCGCCCTTGCGGCGCTCGGCGCGGGCGCGCTGGCCGTGGC
>OIWP01003570.1_pt1 | contig 12608 bp, 12 predicted proteins | sample 1587661 | NCBI WGS metagenome assembly OIWP01 (sample SAMEA3888899, study PRJEB22519) | human gut metagenome | biome: human gut; feature: human-associated habitat; material: faeces | place: Denmark | collected 2010 | reverse complement strand
CTATATTATACTTTCTGAAAGAAATAGGTCAAGTGGCAAAACTATGGAGAAATTTGAAGACCAGTCAAAAATTTGAGGGTAGCAAAATGAATAATGAGAAAGATGAATTGAAAGAATGCATTGCCAGAGAATTTGAGGAGATTGCAAAAGAGGAAGAAGAGTCCCTTGAAAAAGATACAAGTCTTGTTGTGCCTGAGGGAACGAAGGAGGCTGTCCTTGCAAGATTAAAAGAACAGATGAGAGAATATCAGCGCGAACAGGCGGAAAATGAAGCCAGAGAAAGAGAAGAAGCCATCAATAACCTGTCTGAAGAAGACCGCAGAGCACTGGAACTCGGAAGAAAGATGCTGAAGGCCGAAGTTGGAACGGCAGATACATCAGAAAAGAAAGTTCATTATCGCAGAAAACCTCTGAAGATATATCTGGCACTGGCCGCTGTTATCGTATGCGTACTGGCAATGGGAATCACCAGCATGGGAGGACCGGAAAGAGTTGCACGGATGGTGAGACAGGCTGTTGGAGATAGAGAAGTTGAATATACTGTAAAAGGAAAGAAGATTAAGATGATAGAAAATGAGGATGAGGAAAAAGCATATCAGGAAATAAGCGATACTTTCGATACAGATGTGGTTAAAATATTTGTCTGCTTATCGGATATGAAATTTGATACGATGAATCTGGATGAGAGTAAGCAAGTTGCGGAGATGTATTATAGTTATAATGGTGAAACAATAGGATATATAATTAATATGCCATATAGAGATAGTTCTTTGGGAATAGATTTTGAAGATCCAATAGAGAAAAAGTATTCCAAAGAAATTCATGGCTGTAAGATGAATATAACATTATACAAAATAGAAGATAGTAAAGTACCAAAATGTGTTGCTAAATTTAAATATGGAAGTATAGAATACTTATTGATGGGAACAATGGATGAACAAGATTTTGAAAAAATATTAAAAAATTTAGTTTTTCCAAAATAAAGGCGACAGTTTTTTGAAAGTTATGTGTATTAATATATGAGGGCGAAAAAATAAGTACGAATGGAGGTGAGATATGAAAAGGAGATTAGTGTCTATGTGTCTGGCAGTAATGCTAGTCGGAGGATTATCGCTTACATCGATGCATGAAGTGAAGGCTGCGGAAAATAAAGTAATAGATGGTTCAGAACTAACACATGATAATGAGTCAATTGGTTATGATACCAAGATTACCAGAGGTGTAGATTTAATGGCCGGATATTCGAAGTGTACAAAGCTTGATAAAGGAAAGATTTATGCAGGAGGAACTACAATAGGGGCACATAAGGTTGAGAGTATACAGGTCGCAGTGCTCGTAGAACGTGCCAAAGAAGAAGATACAGAATGGTCTTACTATGATGGATGGCAGAAAGAAAACCTGAATATGAATCGAGTGACTTCCAACAGAACCTTATATGTAGAAGGTGATTATTATTACCGTGTACGTTGCACGCATGTGGCGAACAGCGACATGAGCAGTTCATTTACTGGCGGTATTTATATCGAGTAATATCCTCAAAAGAGCATAGAAGCAAAAACATAACACAAGAAGCAAAAAACAACAAAGTTTTAAAAATGGAAGATGAATATTTAAAGTAGAACAATAGGACGGAATAACTAGAGGTAATAAAAGGGCCGAAGGCCCGATGCAAGCAGAAGATTATAAAGCAGTGGGCAATGATGTAGTTGGCAGGGATTGAAGAATAGGTAGTTTATAACAAGGCAAAGGCGTAAAAAATATTTAATTATAATGTATAACAAAAAAACCATAAACTAATAAAGGCAAATATCCATAAAACAAATTAAAGATAAGTAATGCATCAATACTAGTGAACGAAAAACAATTAAAAACTTAATGTAAAATTAAAAAGTAATAATTGTAACAAGTAGACGAAACACTGAATAAAGATCGAAATCTTGCAGTATGAAAGTATAAAGAAGACATCCAAAAAAGGCTACAAGTCTTCCCTGATAAGGGAGGACAAGTAGCCTTTCTCTGTAGTTGTAAAATTTGCAGGAAATTATTCTCCAAGAGCCTGTTTTAAAGCTTTGGATAACTGGTCAGGGCAGGATGTTGGTCTTGCACCGCATTTTGTTCCTTCCAGACGTTTGATCACTTCGTGAGCGTCCATTCCTTTTACAAGGCTGCTGATTCCGGCTGTATTTCCGGCACATCCGCCTACGAATTCTACATTTGCGATTTTATCTCCGTCAAGTTCTACATGGATCAGTCGAGAACAGACTCCTGATGGTTTGTAATCCATATCTATTACCTCCTGTTGCTTTTGTAAATAATTGTTTTATTGTCATACGTCTCAGATTATAACAGAGATTCTGTCTGTTTGCTACTTATTTCGCCGGTTGAAATCGAATTTTCTATAAGATATAATAGGGCATAGACGAATTAATATAGAAAATATCGTAATAACAGGAGGACATAGAGCTATGATAGGTATTATCGGAGCAATGGAAGAAGAAGTGGCAGAACTTAAAAAAGATATGCAGATCGATGAGACTATAGAACAGGCAGGGATGGTATTCTGCAAAGGTTCATTGGGCGGCAAAGATGTTGTTATTGTAAGAAGTGGTATCGGTAAGGTGAATGCAGGAATCTGTGCACAGATCCTGGTGGACAGATTTGGTGTGGATACATTGATTAATACCGGTATTGCGGGTTCACTGGATGCACAGATCGATATCGGAGATATGGTGATCTCGACAGATGCACTGCATCACGATATGGATGCGACGATATTCGGAGATCCGGCAGGACAGATCCCAAGAATGGACACACTGTCATTCCCGGCAGATGAAAAACTGGTCAAGAAGGCAGTAGCAGCAAATGAGAAAGCCAATCCGGATATTCACACATTTACCGGAAGAGTGGTAAGCGGCGATCAGTTTATTTCGGATAAAGATGTGAAGGAAAGAATCTCATCATTATTCCATCCGATGTGTGTAGAGATGGAAGGTGCGGGAATTGCCCAGGCAGCTTACCTGAACAAAGTTTCGTATGTCATCATTCGTGCAATTTCGGATAAAGCTGACAACAGCGCGACTATGGATTATCCAACGTTTGAAAAGAAGGCAATTGCCCACAGTGTAAGACTTATGAAGGAATTACTGCCGATGATCTAGGTATAAGTGAAAAGGCATACAATTTAAAATATCACAGAATGTGCCCGGAACTGACATGATATGTGGTTTTCCGTGCGAAATATAAGGAACGAAATTAAGCGCCCTTCTGTTTGATTTACAGTATAATGCAAATCAAAAGGAGGGCTTTTATTATGCTGGAAATGTTATTGGACAAGAAGTTACTGTTCGTACTCATGGGGATCCTGACCGGACTTGGTGTGGTGGACAAGTGTATCGTGAGTATGACGATGAAACGTATGGTGGAGGCGGCGGGAAGTATGAGTAAGAGTAACCACCCGCTGATGCGCCTGGTCCGTGCGAAATTCGAACACGCATGTATGATCAGCGATACGGTGGAAAACGTAGGGGTATTTGTGGATAAGTATCTGTATGAGTATAAAGTCTGTGGATTACGACTTCACACGCTGCGCAGACTGGAGAAGATATGTGCGGGACTGCTTATCGTAACCGGACTTGTCGGTGCGGGACTGAGTTATCAGGTATATGGCATGGGAGATGCTGTCCTGCGGATGGGTGCATGTGGCGCAGGACTTGGAATCCTGGTATGGCTGTTCCATCTGACAACGGATGAGAATTATTGCATGCAGATGGCAAAGAACTATATGGTAGATTATCTGGAAAATGTATGTCTCCACAAGTATGAAAAGGCAAATCAGAAAGAACGCACCGGACGAAGAGACAGTGTGATCAAAAAAGACGAGACAAATGATACAAAAGAAGAAAAGGCAGAAAAAGAGGACAAAACGGAGCAAGAAGAAAAAGAAGAATCTGTTCCGGTATCCGGCTCCGGTGTTGTGCAGATGCAGCGTGAGAGCCGCAGAAAAGAAAGAGTAAAGGAGAACGCCAGGAACCTGGCAAAAGCATCGGCGCGGCTTGTCGGTACAGACGGGAGTAAAAGGACAGAAGATATATTGCAAGAAGAGGTACAAAGTACCGGGACTCTGGCCGGTAATGCGCAGGCAATGGAGATTAAAGGAAATGCCGATAAGGAGTCTGCACAGGAAGATGTACAGGAAGAAATACCGAAAGAAGACACCATACGTGAGCTTCCAAAGGATGAGATGATCCGCCAGATCCTGCGGGAGTTTATGGCTTGATAATATAATGTTATTTTGCTAAAATATACGCATGAATAATATATTTGATAAATTAAAGGTTTACAGCGATTCTGACTACTATGCATTCCATATGCCGGGGCACAAGAGAAATCTGGATCTGATGGACGGGACATCTCCGTACCGGATCGATATTACAGAGATTGATGGCTTTGATGATCTGCATCATGCAGAGGGAATTCTAAGAGATGCGCAGGAAAGAGCAGCAAGAGTTTACCATGCGGACGAGACACATTTTCTGGTGAATGGAAGTACGGTTGGAATCTTAAGTGCAATATTAGGAACAACTGAAAAAGGAGATTCCATACTTGTGGCAAGAAATTGCCACAAGTCTGTGTATCATGCGATATATCTGAGTGAACTGGATCCGGTCTACCTCTATCCGAAATTCGATACGGAACAGGGACTGAGCACAGAGATTGATGCTGCGGATGTACAGAAAGCACTGGAAGAACATCCGAAGATCCGCGCGGTGATGATCGTGTCACCGACATATGATGGTGTGGTGTCGGACATCGAAAAGATTGCAGAGATTGTGCATGCAAAAGGGTGTCCGCTGATCGTGGATGAAGCACACGGTGCGCATTTCGGATTTGATCCGTATTTCCCAAAGAGTGCGAATATATATGGTGCGGATCTGGTGATCAACAGTCTTCATAAGACGCTTCCGGCGCTGACACAGACGGCGCTTCTGCATGTGAACGGGGACATGGTGAAGCGAAGAAAAGTGAAACAGTATCTGGATATGCTACAGACGAGCAGTCCGTCGTATATATTGATGGCGAGTATCGATGCGTGTATCGGAATGCTGGAAGAGACACTTGAAACGCATTCGGATGCAAGATCAGATTATAAATATAAAAATATTTTTTCTGAGTATGCCAATCGCATTGAAGCACTTCGCAAAGATCTGAAACGGCTTAAGTATCTGAAAATTATCCAGACTGATAATACAGACCGCTATGACAGATCCAAATTCGTGATCTCCGTAAAACACGCACCGATGTCCAGTCACGAGCTGTATGAGATATTACTTCATAGATACCATTTGCAGATGGAAATGCTGGCAGGGACCTATGTTCTGGCTATGACAACTGTGGGAGATACGCAGGAAGGTCTGGACCGGTTGAGAGATGCGCTGCTAGAGATTGATAAAGAGATAGATACCAGGCAGGGCCGGCCGGCTGCTATTGAAACTGACCTCCCACTTTCCGGCAGACAGCCGGCACTTGAAAAAGTGTGGACGATCGCAGAGGCGGTGAACCGCAGGGATAAGATACAAAAACGAAGCTTTGAAGACAGTATCGGATGCATTTCTGTGGAATACGCATACCTCTATCCGCCGGGAAGCCCGCTGATCGTACCGGGTGAGCGTATTACAAAAGAAGCGGTAGAGATACTTCACTGGTATCAGGAACATGATTTTTCGATTGAGGGACTTCAATCGGAAGATGGCATAGAGGTGTGGATAGATGGGTAAGATATACTACATGATGGGTAAAAGCTCTTCGGGAAAGGATACGATTTACAAAGATATCAGAAAGGATCTTCCGGAACTTAAGACTTTAACTTTATATACGACCAGACCGATGCGTGAAGGCGAGAAAGATGGAGTGGAATATTACTTCGTAACGGATGAAATACTTGAAAAATACCGTGAAGAGGGTAAAATAATTGAACTTCGCACCTATCAAACCGTGTATGGGGACTGGAAATATGCTACAATAGATGATGGACAGATTAATCTGGATGAAAATGATTATCTCATGATCGGTACACTGGAGTCTTATATAAAGACAAAAGAGTACTATGGAAATGAGAACCTGATCCCGCTTTATATCGAAGTGGAGGACAAAGAACGCCTGATGCGCGCGATCGTGCGAGAACAGCAGCAGGATCATCCGGGCTATGAAGAAGTCTGCAGAAGATTTCTGGCTGATCAGAAAGATTTTTCGGAGGATAATCTGAAGAAAGCAGGAATTACAAGAAGATATCAGAATGATGATAAAGTACGATGCAAAGAAGAAATAGTAGAGGTAATACGAGATGGGAAGCTTTAAAGATGTGGTTGGCCACAAAGACATATTAAAATATATCAGCAGTGCAGTAGAGAATAACAGGGTCTCTCATGCATATATTCTGAACGGGGAGAGAGGTTCCGGTAAGAAGATGCTGGCGAATCTGTTCGCCATGACGCTTTTGTGTGAGACCGGGGACAATGAACCGTGTGGAAAATGTCATTCCTGCAAGCAGGCAGAGAGTGGCAATCATCCGGACATTATCCGTGTGACACATGAAAAGCCGAACAGCATCAGCGTAGATGATATCCGTACACAGGTGAATAACACTGTGGATATCAAACCATATCAGGGACCGTACAAAGTCTACATTATCCCACAGGCAGATATGATGACACCGCAGGCACAGAATGCGATCCTGAAGACGATCGAGGAACCGCCGTCATATGCAGTTTTCTTGCTGCTGACGGAGAATGCGGAGACATTACTTCCGACGATCAATTCCAGATGTGTAATGTTAAAGCTGCGTAATATCAAAGATACACTGATCAAAAAGTATCTGATGGAGAATCTGGAGATCCCGGATTATAAAGCAGATATGTGCACGGCATTTGCACAGGGTAATATGGGACGTGCGATCATGCTGGCCAATTCCGATCATTTTAACGAGATCAGAGAAGAAGCGGTACAGCTTCTGAAGCATATCAGTGAGATGGAATTAAATGAAATTGTTGCTGCGGTTAAGAATATATCCGTATATAAATTAGAGATCACAGACTACCTGGACATTATCATGATCTGGTACAGGGATGTCTTATTATATAAAGCAACAAAAGAGATTGACAAGGTCGTATTCAAAGACCAGTTACAGAGTATAAAAGAACAGGCGAGAAAGAGCTCTTATGAAGGAATCGAACTGATCCTGGAGAGCCTTGAGAAAGCGAAAGCCAGACTGAAAGCGAATGTTAACTTCGATCTGGTTATGGAGCTTTTGTTCCTGACCATAAAGGAGAACTAATCATATGACGAAGGTAATAGGCGTTAGATTCAGAACTGCCGGGAAAATATATTTCTTTTCACCGGGAAAACTTGAGATCAAGACCGGTGATAAGGTAATCGTTGAGACTGCAAGAGGTGTGGAATTTGGTTCTGTAGTAACCGGACCGAAAGAAGTGGAAGATGACAAGATCACACAGCCACTCAAATCCGTGATCCGTCTTGCGACAGAGGACGATAAGAAAAAAGAAGAGAAGAATAAAGAAAAAGAAAAAGAAGCATTCAAGATTTGTTTAGACAAGATCCACAAACACGGCCTTGAGATGAAACTGATCGATGCGGAATATACATTTGATAATAATAAAGTGCTGTTTTACTTTACGGCAGACGGACGAATTGATTTCCGTGAGCTTGTAAAGGATCTGGCGAGTGTGTTCCGTACCAGAATCGAGTTAAGACAGATCGGAGTGCGTGATGAGACGAAGATCCGCGGCGGGATCGGTATCTGTGGAAGACCACTTTGCTGCCACACGTATTTATCTGAGTTCGCACCGGTATCGATCAAGATGGCGAAAGAACAGAATCTTTCACTGAACCCGACAAAGATATCCGGAGTTTGCGGAAGACTGATGTGCTGTCTGACGAATGAAGAAGAGACATATGAAGAACTGAACAGCCATCTTCCGGCGAACGGAGATCATGTGACGACACCGGAAGGATTAAGAGGAGATGTACAGTCAGTTAACGTGCTCCGCCAGCTGGTTAAGGTTGTTGTGACGCTGGATAATGACGAGAAAGAGATCCGTGAATATCCGGCAGCAGAACTGAAGTTCAAACCAAGACGTAAGAAGAAAGACGTAAGACTTTCGAAAGAAGAGATGAAGGAACTGAAGGCGTTAGAAGAAAAGAACGGAGCGTCAAAATTAGATGATAACTAAATTACTTCCGAATGAAAGACTGGATGATCTGCAGATCAAAGGATATGAGATCATTCAAAGTCCGGGCCGTTTCTGTTTTGGAATGGATGCAGTGCTTTTGTCAGCATTTGCCAGAGTAAAGAAGAATGAAAAAGCACTGGATCTCGGAACGGGAACAGGAATTCTTCCGATACTTCTGGAGGCAAAATATCCGGGACTGCATTATACGGGACTGGAGATCCAGGAAGAGAGTGCAGATATGGCAAGGCGCAGTGTCAGTTATAACGGGCTGGAAGAACAGATCGACATTGTAACGGGAGATATCAAGGAGGCAGCATCCATATTCGGAGCCGCCTCTTTTGGGGTTATTACAACCAATCCCCCGTATATGATCGGAGACCACGGACTGAAGAATCAGAATGAAGCATTGTATATTGCAAGACATGAGGCACTTTGTACACTGGATGATATCTTAAGAGAGAGTGCGAAGATACTGAAAGTCAAAGGAAGATTCTATATGGTCCACAGACCGTTCAGGCTTCCGGAGATCATGACAAAGATGTGTGCGTATGGAATTGAGCCGAAGCGTATGCGGCTGGTATATCCGTATATAGATAAAGAACCGAATATGGTTCTGATCGAGGGAATGAAGGGCGGCAATCCGAGGATGCAGGTAGAACCGCCGTTGGTTGTATATCAGAAAGATGGAAGTTATACGGAGGAACTGCTTGCACTCTACGGAATGAGTCCGTCGTAAGTAAGGAAAATATCACGGCGCAAAAGCCATGGCAGCAGATGGACCGGGCAGATAGATACAGAGCAGGCACCAAACATAAGATGGAGGAGTATGAGATGGCAGGAACATTGTACTTATGTGCAACACCGATAGGGAATCTGGAAGATATGACATTCCGGGCGGTGAGGATATTAAAAGAAGTGGATCTGATCGCAGCAGAAGATACCAGAAACAGTATCAAGCTTCTGAATCATTTTGAGATTAAGACACCGATGACCAGCTATCATGAATATAATAAGATAGAAAAAGGACACAAACTTGTAGAACGTCTGCAAGGCGGTGAGAACATTGCAGTGATCACGGATGCCGGGATGCCAGGAATCTCTGATCCGGGCGAAGAACTGGTGAAGATGTGTCAGGAAGCAGGGATCACGGTTACAGCTGTTCCGGGAGCCTGTGCATGTGTCACGGCGCTTACGATATCCGGACTTGGAACGAGAAGGTTCGCATTTGAGGCATTTCTTCCAACGGATAAGAAAGAAAGACAGGCCGTTCTGGAGGAACTGAAAGATGAGACGAGAACTATGGTCATCTATGAAGCACCGCACAGACTGGTCCGTACATTGAAGACGCTTCAGGAGACTCTCGGTAACAGACGTATCAGCATCTGCAGAGAACTTACGAAGAAGCACGAGACCGTATTTGCCACAACGATCGAAGATGCGCTGGCATATTATGATGTACAGGAGCCGAAGGGTGAATGTGTCATGGTGATCGAAGGAAAGAGCAGAGAAGAGATCCGCAATGAGGAAAAAGCCAGATGGGAAGAGATGAGTATCGAAGAACATATGGAACTTTATCTCGGACAGGGAATGGACAAAAAATCTGCGATGAAACAGGTGGCAAAAGACAGAGGTGTAGGAAAAAGAGATATTTACCAGGCACTTTTATAGATCGTTCGTCAACTTGTATAGAAAATGAGAAAAAGATTGTTCAACTTGGGCATTACCCGGGTTGAACTTTTTTTATATACTTTTATCAGAACGAAACAGATAACGACTGGAATAAAAATGATTATAAATCAGGAGGAATTATAGCAATGGCAAGTTTATCATTGAAACACATTAACAAAACATATCCAAATGGATTTGAAGCAGTGAAAGACTTCAACCTTGAGATTGAAGATAAAGAATTCATCATCTTCGTAGGACCTTCAGGATGTGGTAAATCTACAACACTTCGTATGATTGCCGGTCTGGAAGATATCACTTCCGGAGAATTAAAGATCGGAGACAGAGTGGTAAATGACGTAGAGCCAAAAGACAGAGATATCGCAATGGTATTCCAGAACTATGCTCTGTACCCACATATGACAGTATACGATAACATGGCATTTGGGCTGAAATTAAGAAAAGTACCAAAAGACCAGATTGACAAAATGGTTCGTGAAGCAGCTAAGATCCTTGATCTGGAACCACTGCTTGACCGTAAACCAAAGGCTCTTTCAGGTGGACAGAGACAGCGTGTTGCAATGGGACGTGCGATCGTTCGTAATCCTAAGGTATTCCTTATGGACGAGCCTCTTTCAAACCTGGATGCAAAACTTCGTGGACAGATGCGTATCGAGATCTCTAAATTACATCAGAGATTAGGTACAACTATCATCTACGTAACACATGACCAGACAGAAGCTATGACACTGGGAACCAGAATCGTAGTTATGAACGCAGGTATCGTTCAGCAGGTAGATACACCACAGACTCTGTACGATCATCCATGCAACCAGTTCGTAGCCGGATTCATCGGATCACCACAGATGAACTTTGTTGACGCTACATGTAAAGTTGTCGGAGATAAAGTATACTTAGTAGCAGGACCTTCAGAGATCGAACTTCCACCGGCAAAAGCTAAGAAGCTGATCGAAGGTGGATATGCAGGAAAGACAGTTGTTCTCGGAATCCGTCCGGAAGATGTACATGATGAGCAGATGTTCATCGAAACTTCTCCTAATACAGTGATCGAAGCTAAGATCCGTGTATATGAGATGCTTGGTGCAGAAGTATTCTTATACTTTGACTATGAAGGATCAAGCATGACAGCAAGAGTTGATCCTAGAACAACAGCAAGAACAGGTGACCATGTGAAATTTGCTCTGGATGCTGAGAAGATTCACGTATTTGATAAAGAGACACAGGTTACAATCACTAACTAGTCTGTAATTACAGATAGGAATAAAGACCGCGGTAATCGTGGGGAACAGATGAATATAAGAGGGGCCGGGCGTGAGACAGCGTCCGGTTTTTTGCATTTTTTATGCAGACAATAAAATTTTACTTTGTCAAAGCGTTATTATCTGTTATAATGTATTCGTAATGCAGTTCGTTAGCGTGTTAAAATGTATACAAGTATGCAAGAGGACACAAAGAACAGTATTGCGGACAGGAAATGGAGGACAATGAGTGTTATCAAATCAGATATTACACAAAACAGCGCAGGATATCAGGGAGATCACCGGATTTGACTGTGCAATATGGGATATGCAGGGACTTTGTCTTGTAAGGACGAATGAGAATCTGACAGAGTATGAGCTTCAGATTCAGGATTTCCGTGATGATGAAGAAGAGCCGGATGAGATGATCCTGGATGAGATGGGAATGTTCCGCATCTATGAGGACAGTGATCCGACTTATATACTGATGCTGAAGGGAAATGCAGATGGTATGGAACTGGCGGGGCGCATGGGAGCAAGCCAGCTTAGGAATCTTCTTTATGCATACAAAGAACGGATGGATAAGAACCGGTTCATTCAGAATCTGCTTCTGGATAACCTGCTTCTGGTCGATATCTATAATCAGGCAAAGAAGATGAAGATTCCGGCAGAAATTAAGAGGGTTGTATTTGTAATCGAACCGAAGAATGAAGGAGACATTCTGGTACAGGAAACACTGAAAGGTCTGTATGCGACGGGAACAAAGGATTTCGTAACCGCAATTGATGAAAAACATATCATTCTGGTAAAATCACTGCAGTCGACCGATGACTATCCGCAGGTAGAACAGATCGCCAAAGAGCTGGTCACAACACTGAACATGGAAGCTATGGTAAGTGTAAGAGCAGCATATGGAACAATTGTAGAGGAGTTAAAGGATGTATCCAGATCATATAAGGAAGCAGATATGGCACTGGAGGTTGGAAGAGTATTCTATGTAGAGAAGAAAATTCTTGCATACAATGAACTTGGGATCGGGCGTCTGATCCATCAGCTTCCGGCATCACTCTGTGAGATGTTCCTGAATGAAGTGTTCGAAGATGGCAAAGCAGACATTTTCGAAGAAGAAGAACTGACGACTGTTTATACATTTTTTGATAATAATCTGAATATATCAGAGACGGCAAGGCGCCTGTATGTGCATAGAAATACACTGGTGTACCGTCTGGAGAAGATTCAGAAGAAGACTGGACTGGATGTTCGTGTATTTGATGATGCACTGACATTCAAGATTGCTATGATGGTAGCGGATCATATGAAATATATGAAACAGTAATTTTGTTAGAAAGTGTCTGAATTCAGACATTTCAATATATTTATAACACGATAGTAGGAGGACAAAACATGCTGAAATTATATGACAAGGGAGTCTATTTAC
>OIWP01003569.1_pt1 | contig 12612 bp, 7 predicted proteins | sample 1587661 | NCBI WGS metagenome assembly OIWP01 (sample SAMEA3888899, study PRJEB22519) | human gut metagenome | biome: human gut; feature: human-associated habitat; material: faeces | place: Denmark | collected 2010 | reverse complement strand
CCCTCGGCCTTATAGGCCCAGAGCAAACCACCCCTTTGAGGGGTGGTTCATGATTGATGCTGCGGTTCCGGCAGGCACCTGGAAAATGACCCTTCACCTCAGGTTTTAAGGAATCCTTTCAGGAACTTTACAGGTATGTGCGATTATTGTTGACACCGTGTGTGAACTAAGTAATTCGCTTTATACGGTGCGCGCGCATTGAAATAATAGCTCCCTGACCTTACGAAACGTTAAAGAACGTTACGCTAGGGTTGCAACATTCAGTTAGCGCTCATGAAGGAAGGGCGGGAGTCCCGCGGAGGGAGTGGGAGCGCGCTCGATGAGCCTGCGCCGGCAATAGGGCTGACGCAATGTCATGAAAGGTTGAGGGCACATGAAATTTGCCTCGTTCAAGAGCTCTGCTCTGAAGAGCGTGGGAGCGGTTTCGCTCTGCGTCGCTCTCGGCGCCGGTCTCGTGGGCTGCGGCGGTAATGGCGCCGGCGGCGGCGCAGTGGCCGCGACGGTCAACGGCCAGGAAATTATGGAGCAGACGGTCACCGACTACATCGCCAACTTCCGCACCTCCAGCTCGCTGGAGTCCGATGAGGCGTGGGGCGAGTGGATGGTCGCCAACGGCTACACCCCCGAGTCCGTGCGCGAAGAGGTCATCGACTACTACGTCAACCAGGATCTCTACGACCAGGCCGCCAAGGAGTACAACGTGACGGTCGAGCAGGCCGACATCGATTCCGCCATGGAGGAGACCAAGGCCATGTTCGAGTCTGATGAGGCCTTCCAGGAGGCTCTCGAGGCGTCCAGCATGACCGAGGAGTCCTACATCGAGGACGTCATTCGTCCGAATCTGCTTCAGACGAAGCTCGCCGAGGCCGTGGCCGCCCAGGATACCGAGGGTGAGGGCGACGATGCTACGCTCGCCCAGGCCCAGGCCATGAGCGAGCAGTTCAACGGCGCTAAGCGCTCGAGCCACATCCTGCTGACCGCCGAGGAAGGCGAGGACGACGCCGCTCTGGCCGCCCGCGCCCAGGAGCTGCTTGATCAGATCAACGCCGGCGAGATCTCCTTCGAGGATGCCGCTTCCCAGTACTCCACCGACACCGGCTCCGCTGCTAACGGCGGCGATGTGGGCTGGGACGCGCTGAGCACCTTCGTCACTGAGTACCAGGACGCTCTGGCCGGCCTCGAGAAGGATCAGATCGTTGCCGCTCCCGTCAAGAGCGAGTACGGCTACCACATCATCAAGGTGACCGATGTCTACGAGGTTCCCGAGGGCGGTATCACGTCGGTTGACCAGCTGCCGACCGAGTTCCAGGAGTATCTGACCTACATGGAGCAGAGCAACGCCTCCCAGAACTTCTCCACCTGGTTCGAGGAGTATCGCAACAACGCCGAGATCACCGTTAACCCGATGCCCGAGGGCCTGCCCTACGCCATCGACCTTGCTCCCTACGAGGAGGCTGCTGCCCAGAATGCCGAGGGCGACGCTGCCGCCACCGAGGGCACTGAGCAGCCTTCCGACGAGACCATGTCCGCCGAGGATCAGGCCGCTGCTGATGCCGCTGCTGCCGATGCGGCCGCCGACGAGGCCGCTGCCGGCGAGGCTGGTGCTGATGCCGCTGCCGACGATCAGGCCGGCGACGCTGCCGCTGCCGACCAGGCAGTCGATGAGGCCGCTGCCGACCAGACGGCCGCCGACCAGGCTGGCGCTGACGCTGCCGCCGACCAGGCCGCTGCCGATCAGGCCGCCGAGGGCGCCGAGGGTACCCAGCAGTAAGCTGCTCTCGACAACCCAGGCGTTTCCCAAGGACCCGCGCTCAGGCACGGGTCCTTTTTTGTGGCAGCGAATGATGCTTCAAGAGGGAATCCCCCCCGAGGACGCACTCTCGGCCACGCAGCCAGCAGCGAGCTTTGCCGACGAAGGGTTCGCTCTCTGCCGGCGGCATTCGGAAGTAGCCAAAGGTACCATGTCTATTTGTGGAAGAGGTCGCCGCGAAAACCGTTTCCGTCCGCGAAATGCGTTATGCTTCTTCCCTAGAACCCCGTTCCGCTCTCTTCGAAAGGCCTTCCATGCTCTTTGCCGATATCGATCTTCTCGACGCCGACTTCGCTATCAAGCACCACCAATGGGTGGGGGTGTGCGACGGCCGTATCGCCTATATCGGCTCGGTGCCTCCCGCGCCCGATGTGGCTGCCACCTTCGGCGAGACCTACGATGGCACGGGACGTCTGCTCATGCCCGCGCTCTACAACGCCCATGCCCATGCTCCCATGACGCTTCTGCGCGGTTACGCCGAGAACTTGCCGCTGCAGCGTTGGCTCGAGGAGAAGTGCTTCCCCTTCGAGGCCAAAATGACCGCCGAGGATTGCTATTGGGGCACGGTGCTCGCCTGCGCCGAGATGGCGCGCTTCGGCGTGGTCAGTTTTTCGGACATGTACTACGCGACCGAGGAGCGTGCCCGTGCGGTGCTCGAGGCCGGCATGAAGGCCAACATGTGCGAGGGGCTGGTCGCCTTCGAGGAGAAGCCCTACGCGGAATATCCGATCTGCGCCCAGATGGAGGCCCTCGTGCGCGACTGGCACGGGGCCGGCGACGGACGCATTCGCATCGACTACAACATCCATTCGGAGTACCTGTCCACCGAGACGGTTTGCCGCGACATTCTGGACATCGTGCGTGGCACCGACCTGCGCCTGCACATCCACCTGTCCGAGACCGAGAAGGAAGTGCGCGAGTGCCGCGAGCGCCACGGCGGCCTCTCGCCGGTGCAGTATTTCGAAAGCCTCGGGTTGTTCGACGTGCCGGTGACGGCAGCCCATTGCGTATGGGTCGATGACGCCGACCTGGATATCTTGCAACGGCACGGGGTGTTCGTCGCCAACAATCCGGCTTCCAACATGAAGCTCGGCAGCAGTTTCGCGCCCATTCCCGAGATGCTGCGCCGCGGTATTCCCGTGTGCCTGGGCTCCGATGGTATGGCGTCGAACAACAACCACAACCTGTTCCACGACATGTACTTGCAGGCGCTTATCTACAAGGGCGCGACGCTTGATCCGACGGCGGTCATGCCCCAGCAGGCGCTGGCGGCGGCGACGCGCACCGGCGCGCTTTCCCAGGGCCGCGAGGATTGCGGTGTGGTGGCGGAAGGCGCCCGTGCTGACCTGTGCGTGCTGGATATCACAGGTCCGTCGTGGTGCCCGGCGCCCGATCCGGTTTACAACCTGGTGTATGCGGGCGACGGTGCCGACGTGGTGCTCACAATGTGCGATGGCCGGGTGATCTACCGCGCCGGTGAATGGCCCACCATCGACGTCGAGCGCGCCAAGGCCGAATGCGCCGCCCGCACCGCCCGCATCATCAGCGAGCTATAGCCATATCCCATGCGTCGAGCAGCCCAGCTGCTCCCAGTTTCGCGAGGCCGCGGTTCTTGCCGTGGCCTCGCGCGTCGCGGCCGTACCTTGGGGCCTCATTTTGCCATTTGGGTTTGGAGCCAACGGCATTTTGATCCTCGATCCGCAGCCCGAGGCATCTTTTTGTCGTTCGGTTCTGAAACGTGCGACATTTTAGGCTCTCGGGCTGCGGTGTTAACCATGAAAAACAAAGTCGCAGCAAGAGAAGCACCAGGTCACAGCTTCGTGCCTCCAAATCCTTCCTCGGCAACCCGCAGCCAGAGCAGCAAAAATGTCAGAACAAGGAAGGACGTCTGACAAAAATCATCTTTGGGCTGCGATTGTCAGGGTGCGTTATTGCCAGGAGGGGAGTCCCAGGGCCTCTCGCAGATGCTTGTGCTTTGCATCGAAGTCGCCTATGCGGAATCGGATCGGTTTGCCAAGTGCGCGGGCAACAGAGAGCGCGATTTTCCTTGTTTCGCTGGTTGAGTTGAGCTGCAATCGTCCCACGGTGATGATCCGGTAGTTCATGGCTTGCAGCGTCATGCGTTTAACAGCGTCTTCCTGCAGCTGCTCGGACGTAAGGTGGCGTTCGTCGCTGTCGTACTCGAGAATGAGTCTTTGCGCGGGCCAGCAAACATCTGCAACATAGTACTCTTTTCGCGAAAGCGGGCGAGCGGCACCGGTGAGTTCGATGGAATGATTCAGCCTCGGTCGGGCGAAGTGATAGCCGCCGAGATGGTTGGGGAGCGTCATGAGAAGAGCGAGGGCAGCCTCTCTCGGCGAGGCGGCGTTATCGAGAATCCAAGGAGCGGCGCGTCTCGTCATGGCGCAGCCTCGTATGTCCCGGTGGGCCAAAAGAGCTTCTTGGATGCGCTCAGATGAAGTAAGAACGGGGCGATTGAAGACGGTGTCGAAAGGAGGCGTTAGACCGTAGGCGCCGCAAAGGGTGCTTCCTTTGAAGATCACTTCGGCAAGGTCGTGACTCCAGTTGCTTTGGAGAAAGGCGACCTCGGGGGAAGGAGCAAAGAGTCCTTGCGCAATGCGAAAATAGCGATCTTGCTGAATTGACGCCTCTGCGACATGGCAGCGCACATCTTTGAGATTGCGCTTTTGCTGGCGCGAAGGAACGATGATGCGAAAAGGCTTGCTCAGCCAGGGGAGCCTATCCTCCAGATACTGAACGGCGGCAGCATTGGGGGTTACGTCCTCCTGGTGGGCGATATCAAGCCACAGAGTGGGGAGAGAGGTGTAATCGCCGTGCTGGTAGAAATCGAGGGCACTCGAGCCCCATAGTATTAGTTTCGACATTGACCGTCACTTTCCAATCGATAATGAAGCCATGCGGCGGTGAGGGATGGCGCGTATGGCTCCTGCGCCCCGCGCGCGTTCGAACAGGCTACTCTCTCCGAACCGTATTAATGACGCGAGAATGTCTCGGTTGGTTCCTCGCGCCAACCGTGGTGGCGTCCCATGGGCGGTTGGGGGGTGCGCGGGCCAACTCGCGGGCCAACTTGCGGTCCAGCTCGCGGGCCAGCTCGCGGATCAACCTGCAAACCAATTCGCGGGCCAGCTCGCGGATCAAACCCCGAGAAGCTTCCCCTGAGAAAAAGCGCACGAACTTCGTCTCGCGAATTTTTCGCTGTACTCAGCGGACGCGGTGCCCTCTGCTAATATGGATGCCACGGAAAAGACGCCGTTCGTCGGCGCTGAAAGACCGCTCGCTGGCGATGCGCCAAGAGCTCGCGGGTCGTGGATCTGTCAGTTGGCGCGGCCCCGACAGCGGGTGTTCGCGGCAACGGGAATTCAGCGTAGCGTTTGGCGAGAAGGCGCGCGACCGATGGGCGGCGCGCCCGGGTTAGGCCCGCGCAAGGGGTGCGGGCGCCCTCAATCAGGAAGGCAGGTGGTCGCTCATGGCAGCTCCGGCTCCCGAACACGTCAGAAACATCGTCCTTGTGGGACAGGATGGCGCCGGCAAGACCTCACTGGCCGAGGCCATGCTCTTCGTCTCCGGCAAGACGCCGCGCATGGGCACGACCCACGACGGCAAGTCGTACCTCGATTACGACCCCGAGGAGATCAAGCGCAAGTTCACCATCTCCACCTCCATCGCCCCCATTCCCTACAAGGACTACAAGATCAACGTGCTCGACACCTCCGGTCACCCGGATTTCATCGGCGACACGCTGGCCACCATGCAGGCGGCCGAAATGGCACTGTTCGTGGTGGACGCCGTCGACGGCCCCCAGGTTATGACGACGAAGCTGTGGCGCGAGGCCGAGGACATGCGCCTGTCCCGCGCGGTGTACATCAACCACATCGACCGCGAGAACGCCGACTTCGACACCGCCATGGCGTTGCTGCACGCCCGCTTCGGCGGCCGCCTCGGCGCCGTCACCATCCCCATCGGCCAGGCCGAGGACTTCCAGGGCGTCATCGACATCATCCGCATGAAGGCCCGCTACTTCGACGCCGACGGCACCTCCGAGCGCGTGGAGGACATCGACACGCTGCCGGCGAAGTACCAGGAAGAGGCCAAGAACGCCCGCGACAAGCTGTGCGATCTGGTGGCCGAGGCCGACGACGAGCTCATGATGAAGTACCTGGACGGCGAGGAGCAGCTCACGCAGCAGGAGTTGGAGCAGCTGCTGGACAAGGCCATCGCGCAGGAGCTCGTCATTCCCGTGTTCGTGGGCTCGACCATCATCATGCAGGGCGTGGAAGGCCTCATGGAGGACATCTGCACCTACTTCCCGCACCCGAAGAGCCACGGCCGCTTCCGCATGGCCGACGACGTCACCGTGCGCATCGACGAGACGAAGCCCCCCTGCGCCTTCGCCTTCAAGACGGTGTCCGACCCGTTCGTGGGGCGCCTCACGTTCCTGAAGGTCATCTCCGGGTACCTGGAGCCGGGCCTGGAGCTGGTCTGCGGCCGCACCGGCAAGAAGGAGCGCCTGGGGAAGATCCAGGTCATGATGGGCAAGGAGGCCGTGGACGTGAAGAGCGCCAAGGCCGGCGACATCGTGGTGGTGCCGAAGCTCAACGACGTGCGGGCCGGCGACACCCTGTCCTGCGAGGGCACCATCGCCATCGAGCCGCTGCCTCTGCCCGAGCCTCTGTACCCCGTGGCCATCGAGGCGGTGTCGAAGAAGGAAGAGGACAAGCTCGGCACCTTCCTCGCCCGCGCCGCCGAGGCCGATCCCACCCTGCGCATCCGCCGCGACGAGGACACGCACCAGACCATCATCCACGCCATGGGCGAGGCCCAGGTGGAGATGCTGCTGAACCGCCTGAAGGAGCAGTCCGGCGTGGAGGCGAAGCTCGTGCCCGTGCGCATTCCCTACCGCGAGACCATCACGAAGTCGGCCGAGGCCCAGGGCCGTCACAAGAAGCAGACGGGCGGCGCCGGCCAGTTCGGCGACTGCTGGCTGCGCCTGGCCCCCATCCCCGGCGAGGGCTACGAGTTCGTGGACGAGATCAAGGGCGGCGCCATCCCCAACGGCCTCATCCCGGCCGTGGACAAGGGCGTGCGCGAGGCCATGGAGGAGGGCTTCTTGGCCGGCTACCCCATGGTGGACATCCGGTGCACCGTGTTCGACGGCTCCTACCATTCCGTGGACTCCAACGAGATGGCCTTCAAGACGGCCGCCCGCATCGGCTTCCGCGCCTGCTGCGAGAAGGCCGACCCCATCATTCTGGAGCCCTGGGCCACCCTGGAGGTGACCGTGGGCGAGGAGTACGCCGGCACCATCATGGGCGACATCTCCACCCGCCGCGGCCGCATCGTGGGCACCGACGCCGGGTTCGCCGCCGGCGAGACCATCATCAAGATGCGCGCCCCCTACGCCGAGGTCATCAACTACACGAAGGACCTGCGGAGCATGACCCGCGGCTCCGGCTCCTACACCCTGGAGCTGGAAGGCTACGAGGCCGCGCCCCACGACGTGACCAAGAAGCTCGTGGAAGCCTACGAAGCCGCCCGCGCCGCCGGAAACTAACCGGCACGACATAGGCCCGAAAGCCGACGGCCGCACCTCCGGGTGCGGCCGTTTTCGTGTGCCTTCTTTAAACCGTTACACCATCGTATTTGAACTTTTAACTTTTGAAGGGGAAGTTGAGCGCCCTACGCGTTGGCGGCTTCTACGGCTTGGACGAGGAACTCGGTGGCGCCAACGCCTGCGGCATCGTCGTAGTACTTCGTGAAGCGGGGGTCGGCGAGGTAGCCGTGGACGAGGGCGAGGTAGGTGGCAGTGTCGAAGCCGGGGCCCCAGTGCACGGTGATCCATTTGCGGTGCATGGCCGCCAGCTCGGCCGCCTCGGGGCTTGCGGGGTCGTCGGTGGCCCGGGCCAGGCGCAGCTGCACCTTGATGGCCTCTTCCAGCAGCTCTTTGGCGTCCCATTCGTCCCGGGTCAGGTTCATCATGCGCTCGTTGGAGGCGTCGATGGCGTCGTTGCCGTAGCGCTCGCGGGCCTCGGCGCCGTAGGTCTCCTCGAACTGCTGGAGGCCCTCGCGCTTCATGGCCTCGAAGCTGTCTTCAGTGGTCATGGCTCTCATCCTTTCGATAGCGTGTATGGCGGCGTCGGTCCGTCTCAGGGCGTCCGCCGTGGCGTTCTGCTGCCGTTGCAGCACGGCGCGGTGGCTCTTCAGCGTGCCGAGGATGTCGGCGTCGGGCTCGGCGCAGATGCGCTTGATGGTGCCGAGGGGCAGCCCGCAGGCCTTCATGGCCAGCACCTGGGCGAGCATGCGGGCGTCGCGCTCGCGGTAGACGCGGTAGCCGGCGTCCGTGCGCTCGGGCGTGAGCAGGCCGAGGTCCTCGTAGTAGCGCAGCGTGCGCGCGCTCACGCCGGCCACTTCCGCCATCTCCTTCACCGTTCTCGTCGTGCCCTGGCCCATGGATGCTCCTTCGTTCCGTCTGCCGGCCGCGCTTTCCGCGCTGCGCCTCGCAGTATGCAGCATGACGTAACGGAAACGTCAAGGCAACCGCCGGCGCCCCTCGGTTGCGAAGCCGTTGGGGCCGGCGGAGTTGGGGCTCCCCGCGGGAGGTGGGCGACCGGGAGGTCGCCCCTACGAAGGCCTCCGTCGAGTACCACGTTGCCCCGGAACGCGACAAAGGGCCGAGAAGACGTCTTCTCGGCCCTTTGCGGGAGAGGCCCCGGCGGGAGGGAGGAAACGGGCCGGGGCCAGGGAGGTAATCGCGGGGTGCTAGGCTTCCAGGTACTGGATGATCTCCTTGGCGCCCGTGACGCCCGAGGCGATGGAGAGGCCACAGGCGGTGCCGGGGATGTCGTAGTAGGGGCGGCAGAAGGCGCTGCCCATGTTGAGGCCGCCGATGAACAGGCCGCCGATGGGCTTGTTGTCGGCATCGAGCGCGGTCAGGCGGTCGTTGGTGCGGATGCCGCCGACGGTGGCCCAGTAGGCCGACTGGTACTCGAACAGGTAGTAGCCCTTGCCGTCCTTGATTTCGGTGAGGAACATGGGGTCCTTGCCGAAGTCGGCGTCCTCCTTGCTCTGGCAGAACTCGTTGTAGCGCTTCACGGTCTCTTCCAGGTTCGTCAGGCCGAAGGCCTCGGCGCACTCGGCGATGGTGTCGCCCTTGACGGCCCAGCCCTCGCTCACGGCCGCCTCGAACTGCTCGGGGGCGTGGCTCAGCACGGGGTAGAACATCTCGCGGCCGAAGTTCCAGTCGGGCTCGCCCAGGTGCTTGTACACGCCCTCGGCCACGCAGGCGTCGTAGTACTCCCCGTCGACGAGCACGTAGTAGTTGCCGTTGTTCAGGCCCGCCTGGCCGCTGTACACTAGCGGGTCGAAGGCCATGTTCTGCTCGTTCATGAAGCGCTCGCCGGTCTCGTCCACCATGAGGCCGCCGTAGATGGCGAAGCACAGGTTCTCGTTGTTGAGGTTCCAGTCGGCGTCGTACATGGCGCTGCCGTGCTTCTGGTTGGCGCCGCAGATCTCGTTGCTGATGAGCCCGTAGTAGTTCTCGCAGACCGCGCCGGCCGCCTCGGCCATGCGGATGCCGTCGCCGGAGTTCGTGGGCGTGCCCATGTTCACGAGCGGCACGCCGAGGAAGCGGTCGTGGATCATCTCCTCGCTGGCGCCGAAGCCGCCCGTGGCCAAAAACACCGCCTTGGTGGCGATGGACAGCACCGTGTTGTTGTCGCGGATGGCCTTCACCCCGGCGACGACCCCGTCCTCGAGCACGACCTCGGTGGCCTCGCAGTTGTAGATGAACGAGCCGCCCATGGCCTCGATGGCGCTCACGATGGGCTGGATGCGCTCTTCGCCCACTTCCACGAAGTTGTGCAGGGGCGCCCATTTCAGCGACTCGCCGTACTGCGGATCGCCGGTGTACTCCACGTAGTTGTAGAAGTGCAGGCCGCAGTCGACGAGGCTCTCGAAGGCCTCGGTGCTGTTGGACAGCAGGTTTTTCAGCAGCTTGGTGTTGGCCGAGCCGCGGGCCCATTCCACGTAGTGGTCGTACAGCGCCCGCTCGGTGGCGATGGTGATGCCGCTGGCCTTCTGGTTCGAGGTATTGCAGGCGGCCGGGCCGGACAGGTTCGCCAGGTTGGACGAGGCGCAGGAGGGGCCTTTCTCCAGCAGCAGGGGCGTCTTGCCCTCCTTGGCCAGCTTGTAGGCGGCCAGAAGGCCACCGGCGCCGCCGCCCACGATGACGGCGTAGGCGCTCGATTCCTCCACGGGAAGGTCGGCGTAGCGCTCCTGCAGGGCCGAATCGGTTTCCGCGCCCGTGTCGCCCTGGGTGCTCGCGAGCTCGCTTTGGGCGGGCGAGCAGGCGGAAAGGGCCCCCGCCGCGGCCAGGGCGATCGACCCGGCGCCGGCCCACTTGAGCAGTCCTCGGCGAGAAATAGACGGCTGGTTTTCCATAGTCATGTCATCCTCCTCTAATGACGGCGTTCCGCACGCCGCGGCTCTGGCTCCCTTGGGCAGAGCGTTGCGGCGATAAGAGAACCATAGGGCACGTCGGGAGGGCGGAAAACCTGCCTTTGGATTGATTTATGCCAGAAATGTACTCTGCGGGCTCGTCATACCAATGGGTGTATACACGGCGATGACCAGGTATTTTGCCTCGGCTACGGGAGGAGGGCCGTTAGCGCTCGGCGCTACCCAGGCCCTTCGCGCTGAGAACGAGGGAGATGAGCTCTTGGCGGGTATGCACGCCGAGCTTCGCGTAAATGCGGGCCACGTGGGTCTTCGCCGTGCTGCGCTCGATGGAGAGGTACTCGGCGATGAACGGGGCGCTTCGTCCCTCGGCGAGCAGGCCGAGCACCTCGTGCTCCCGAGCCGTCAGCTGCGCCTCGGCGGCCAGCCGGGCGATGGTATCGGCGGCCTCCTGCTCGGAAGACGCGGCGGAGGGAGATGTCGTGGAATCCGGGGCAAGGGGCGTCGGGGCCGCCTCCTCCCGGGCCGTCGCAGGAGAAGCGTCGTCCTCGTTCCGGTTCGTGCCCTCGGCGTCGTGGGCGCCCCAGAACAGGTCGTCGAGGCTCTGCTCGTTGAGCAGGTAGAGACCGCAGAACACCAGAAGGCAGATGATGGCGGCATCGGCGAGGCTGGAGGAGAGCATCGCAGGCAGTGAGGGAACGGCCAGGCTCACCAAGTAGATGAGGGCCGCGGGGCCCGTGAGCAGCAGGTAGACGCCACCCATGATGGTGGAGAACGGGACTTCGGCGTAGGTGGCCAGATCGAGCGCGACGACGATGATGCCCGTCCACACGATAATGCCCAGGGCGGTTTCCACGAACGCCACCGCTTCGGTGTCGAAGTTGCCGGACAGGCGCATGGCGCACACGACGGCGGAAATGAGCACGAGGCAGCGGATGAGGGATATATGGCTCGTGTCGTCGTGGGCGATGGCGCTCAGCCACAACAGGACCAGGGCGGCGAGGTAGGCTCCCCCGGTGAGCCCGGGTCCCAAGGGCACGGCGTTGGCCGAGGCGAGGTGAGCCACGAAGGCCAGCACGATGAGGCCCGCGGCCGGCCGAACGCGCAGGATGATCTGCCGGCGAACGTGTACCGAGGGGGCGCCCCGGCCCTCCCTTGTCCCCGGGCCGAGGTCGAGGCGGGAGGCGGCCAGGGCGACGGCGAGGGCCATGCAGACCGATGCGGTGAACAGGGCTGTCGGGGCGTCGAGGGGAAGGGCGGACCCGGCGAAGATGCCTCCCACGGTGGCTGTGACGAACACCTTCCGCATGGTGGCATTGGAAAGGGAGAGGAGCGATTTGTAGACGAAGATCTCGAGGAACGTGCCCGCGATGGCCGTAGCGCCGCTCCCCACCAGGGCCCAGGCGGGCACCGCCACGGCGAGGAAGGCGCCGATGAAGATGCCGATGAGGCTCAAGTAGGCGAGATGCTTCGCGGTGAACGACGCCATGACGAAGACGCTGGCCACAACGACGAAGAGGGAATGGGGCGAGCGCCCTCCGTCGATGTCGGCATAGAAGTGGAAGAACCACAGGCTGAGCAAGGTGGTGCCGATGGCGCAGAGGAGGGCGGCTGCGAAAAGTTGCAGCGCCGTTTTCCGGGAATCGTTTACTGCGAGATTTCCAACCATAATCTGCCTTCGGGGATAAACGAGGTGCGGCCCGTGCGCACCGCTGTCGCCGTATGGTACCACAGGATACTTTGCCGGTGGTTCGTTGCTCTCTTTTGGGTGGCGTGCACCGGCCCTGTCGCTTTGCAACAAACCCCCGTTCCAGCCCTATTTTCCAGAAAATTTCCATGGCTCGTAAAAATTTTTCTTGACTCGGCCTTCACGCCGTAGTATTTTAGCGAATTGCAACTTTTTTGCAGATTTGCGATGGACGTGAAGGAGGAACAGCCTCGTGGCAATGGATAAGAAATCCGCTCCCACCAGCCTTTACAGGGATCGCCGAAGCTTCGCGAAGATTCCCGACGTCATGGACGTCCCGAACCTGATCGCTATCCAGACGGAAAGCTTCGACTGGTTCAAGAACGAGGGCTTGGCCCAGGCTTTCGCCGATGTGTGCCCGATTGAGAACAACACCGGCGACATGTGCGTGGAATTCGGTAAGCACGAGTTCGGCGAGCCCAAGTACACGGTGGACGAATGCAAGGAGAAGGACGTCACCTATCAGGCGCCGCTCTTTGTTGAGATCCGCTTCATCAACCGTGAGACCGGCGAGATCAAGGAGCAGGAGGTGTTCATGGGCGACTTCCCGCTCATGACGCCGCGCGGCACCTTCATCATCAAC
>OIWP01003565.1_pt1 | contig 12627 bp, 5 predicted proteins | sample 1587661 | NCBI WGS metagenome assembly OIWP01 (sample SAMEA3888899, study PRJEB22519) | human gut metagenome | biome: human gut; feature: human-associated habitat; material: faeces | place: Denmark | collected 2010 | reverse complement strand
TTTCAGGATGATCTGTCCTTCCCTGTCTGTAAAAATCTCCAGTGGCGTTCCTTCCTTGATCCGCAGTGTCTTTCGTATCTCTTTTGGAATCACAACCCTGCCCAGATCATCGATCCTGCGAACAATTCCCGTTGCTTTCATCTTCCTGAATTCCTCCTGTATTTTCTGTTCATTGTACGTCAATGTTATGTTAACTATTTGTTTTTCATATGGTTATTATGCGAAAAACTGGGAGAAATATGCATAAAAATCTCTTATTTATCTGTCGCAGGAGCCGCATTGTCGTATGCCTGCTGCAGAAATACTTCCTGAGAATTAAGCGGAGCATTATCGGATGGTTCGATCTTATAAATTCCCTTATTGTTCATGCTCCTTGCTTTTCGATTATCACTGAGCATTGTCACAAACATTTCCTGGATCTGCATACGGATATCCGGATCCTCGATAGGTGCCGCAACTTCTACACGACGAAGAGTATTTCTTGTCATAAAGTCCGCAGAGGAAATATAGATCCTTGCTCTCTCCTGTGTTCCGAAAATATAAATGCGGGAATGTTCCAGAAAACGTCCTACAATACTGATAATGTGGATATTTTCTGTCTGTCCCTTCACTCCCGGGATCAGACAGCAGATACCACGAATCACCATATCAATGTGTACTCCTGCACAGGATGCTTCTACAAGCTTGCTCATAATACGTTTATCTGTCAGAGAATTCATTTTCAAGCCAATATATGCCGGTTCTCCGGCCTTCGCATGCTCGATCTCCTCATCGATCATGGCAAGCACTTTGTTCTGAAGACATCTTGGTGCCACAAGAAGATACTCCATATCTTCAACGGTTTCTCCCATTGCCAGTGCCTGGAACACTCTGGCCGCCTCCATACCGATCTTCGGGTCCGCAGTCATCAGAGAAAGATCTGTATACAGACGAGCTGTTTTTTCATTGTAGTTTCCTGTTCCGATCTGTGTATAATATTCCACATTTCCATCTTTTTTCTTCATGATCTGGCAAAGCTTGGAATGTACCTTATAACCATCCAGACCGTAGATCACGTGACAGCCCGCATCCTCCAGGGGCCGGGACCATCCAATATTGTTTTCCTCATCAAAACGCGCCTTCAGCTCCACCAGAACGAAAACTTCCTTTCCGTTTTCTGCTGCTTCGATCAGAGCCTCCACAACCTTACTCTGTTTTGCCACACGGTAGAGTGTCATCTTAATGGAAACTACAGCCTCATCATTGGCAGCCTCATGAAGCATTGTAAGAAACGGCTTGATGCTTTCATATGGGTAGGAAAGAAAACGGTCCTTTTTCGCGATCTGGTCAAGGATCGGTTCGTGATTGTTAAACAGAGGAGACTTCTGAGGAATTCTTTTTTCATAAAAAAGCTCTGTTCTTTTTCTCAGGCCATCCTGGATCTGGAATACAAAAGAAAGATCCAGTGGTATATCTCCCCGGAATACATAATTCTTGTCCACTTCCAGATACTCGCAAAGTGTTTCAACAACATCTCCGTCCATTTCTCTTGACAGCTCCAGACGGATCGGTGCCAGTTTCTTTCTTGCCTTGATCAGTTCTACCATAAACTCACGGTAATCCAGATCTTCATCATAAAGAGCATCTGCGTCAATATCCGCATTTCTGGTAATACGAAGCAGGGACTTTGCCTTGATGTGATAGCCCTTGAAGATTTTTGAAACAAAGTGAAGGATCAGCTCTTCAGACAACATGTAGGTGCCGGTTTTTCCCGGAACCGGGATCAGACGCTGGATACCTGCACTGCTGCACGGAATGATACCCAGCTTTTCTTTTCCTTTTTTTGTTTCCAGAACTACTACCGCATAGATCTCCTTATTCCGGAGAAATGGAAACGGCTGTCTTTTTCCGACGATAGACGGAGAAATAACCGGAGCCACCTCTGCTTCAAAATAGCGGTCCAGATAATTGCGATCCTCTTTTTCGATCTTATGGAAATTCAGCATATGTATGCCGTATTGTTCCAGCTTTTCCATGATCTCTTCATAAACAACATCTCTTTTCCGGTTCAGCTTTTTTGTTCTGGCAAGGATCGCGTCCAGCTGTTCCTCCGGCGTCATATTGGTTTTATTTTCACGGATATCCTTTGCCAGAAGCATCTGATCCACCAGAGATCCCACACGTACCATGTAAAATTCATCCAGGTTGCTCTGATAGATAGACGCAAATGTGAGGCGTTCACACAGCGGATTTTCCGGATTCTCAGCCTCCTCAAGTACCCTTTCATTAAACTTCAGCCAGGATAATTCCCTGTTCATGTATATTGTATCTGCCATTTTTTCCTCCTGCGTCGCCATGTATTTTTCTTTTTCGGCCGACTTTGTCTGTATTTATCCGTATCATATCAAGCAGGCATCCAGATTTTGCCTGACTGCAGGTTCATGAATGCCTTTGCTTCACGGTTTGCATACAAGTATACTGATCGAATGTTTATTCAATAACAAGACTTTGTAAAATCCTGATAAAATTTTTTTTGAAATTAGGGGTTGCATTTTTGAATAATAGTGGTATAGTATTCATATACTTGATATGTAGTTTTGAATACTACATGTTATTTTATCAATTTCTACATTGCTATATCGTGAAACGTCACTATGATCCATCATTGATGAACTGATCATGAAGTTGTCCATATGATATAAACAGCAGTTTTTTTGCAGGAGGTGTTTTTATATGAAATTTAAATTAAAAGATCCGGGAAGTGCCATAACCCACGGAATCGGCATGCTTCTTGCCGTGGCCGGAGCCACTCCGCTGATCGTGAAGGCGGCCAGAAGCGCAGACGTTCTCCATGTTTTTGCAGTAAGTGTTTTTATCCTTACCATGATCCTTCTTTACCTGGCAAGCACACTTTACCATTCCGTAAACTCTACAGTCAAGGTGAACCGCCGTCTGAAAAAAATGGATCACATGATGATCTTTGTGATGATCGCCGGCAGCTACACTCCTGTATGCCTGATCGTTCTCCACGGACGCACCGGCTATATCCTCTGTGCCCTCGTATGGACCGTTGCCATCATCGGAATGATCCTCAAGGGCTGCTGGATCAACTGCCCGAAATGGCTTTCCTCTGTGATCTACATTGGAATGGGCTGGCTGTGTGTACTTGCTTTTGTTCCGATCTTCCACAATCTGCCCCGCGCAGGCTTCGGATGGCTCCTTGCCGGCGGTATCATCTATACCATCGGCGGTGTGATCTATGCTTTGAAGCTTCCGATCTTCAATGCGAAGCATAAGAATTTCGGTTCCCACGAAGTATTTCATGTTTTTGTGATGCTGGGAAGTGTGTGCCATTTTGTTGTAATGTATTTCTTCGTAGCCGGTATGGCAATCCACTGAGTTACTCTGTAGTCAGATGGATAAAAGCCTCCTCGAATATCTGCAAAACTTAAAGCCCCGGAATACGGGCAGACCTCAGGAAGTTGAAGTTATGACTTCTCTGAAGTTGCCTCGTGTTCCGGGGCTTCTTATTATACCTGATCCGGCCTGTGATCCCGATGATCTCAGCCGATGGTCAGTGTGGAAAGGCCACTGCAGTTAAAATATGCAAATGCACCTATAGTCTGAACGCTGTCCGCAATGTCAAGCTTTACAAGATTTTCGCAGTCTGCAAATGCATAAGGTCCGATGCTGGTAACGCCTTCCTCGATCCGGACCTCTGTTATCTGGTCGCGGTATCCATTCCAGGGGACTTCTTCCTCATTTTGCCATTCATTCATAGCTCCCTGTCCTGTGATCTCGAGAACTCCGTTTTCATCAAGGCTCCAGGATACGGTATTCTCCTCCGCTCCGCAAAAACCACTCTTTTCTCCTGCCGGATCGATTTCTGTTTCCATATCTTCCGATGCTGCGCTCTCCTCAAATGCTGCTTCCGGCTGATCTTCCTGATCATCCGGGAGCATTTCCTGCGGAATGTCCGCTTCTTCATTTTCCGGAAGCTCTATTTCTTCCGGTATTTCCGATGTATCTTGTGTCTCCGGATTATCCGGTGCCTCTGAAACGTCCGCTGTTTCCGTATCATCCGGTACTGCCGGTTCCTCTGACATGTCTGGTGTCTCTGAGATCTCAGATTTATTTTCCGGTTCTGCTTCGGAAATTTCTGCTGCATCCATTGCCGGAGCTTCTCCTGTTTCAATCCCTGTAATGGATTCTGCCGACAGATCCGTCACAGTATCCGATACAGCTTCTGCTGACTCCTCCGCACTGAATGTATCCGCCGCAAAAACACTTTCCATCCATATCCCGCAGGTCAGCATACTGACTGCTGTAAGCCCTGCAAGTATTTTTTTATTTATCCTCATTTCCATGCCTCTACTTTCTGATCCTTACTGCTTTTACCTTGCTCCAGGAAGAATAGTATTTCTTTGTTCCTGATTTTTTGTATGTGCGGATCCTTACATAATACGTTTTGTTTTTCTGAAGCTTTGTCAGCGTGTATTTCGTTTTGGATACTCCGGCCACTGTTTTTTTGCTGCCGGATCTGAAATTTTTGTTTACGGAATACTGGATCTCATATCCGGTCACGTATCGGTTTTTCTTCCATGTGATCTGCGCTTTTCTGCCGGACAGGTTCTTTGCTGTCGTCAGGGTGGTTCCTGCCGGATTCACTGTGACTGTAATACTCTTTGTGGCGGCATTATATCCTGCTGTGGCAGAAGAACGGATCGTGATCCTTGCACTGCCGGTGAATTTTGCCGCAATGGTGATCCTTCCTTGTTTGTCTACTTTTACAGATTTACTGCTGGAAGAATATTTCAGCTGAGCTTTTCCGGAAGCTTTTGCATTGATGCTGATCTTTCTGGCTTTTGCATACCAGGTCCGCCGGATATTGGATGCTTTGATGGTATTGCTGCGTTTCGTTACTTTGATGGTGCAGAATGTGGAACCGGAGGTATAATTGGTTCCCTTTGCAGCGTATGCCATGATCGCCGCGGTTCCTCCGCCTTTGATGGTTACTTTACCGGTGGATGGATCGACAGCTGCAACTTTCGGGTTGCTGGAACTGTAGGTTATGGTTCCATCTGTTGTTTTTTCAGACAGCACACAGAGGAATGGTTTTGTGCCGTATTTTACAGTTATTGTTTTTTTGTCAAATTTCAGGCTCGGCTCTGTCTGTTCGATGAGGAATCCTGCTTTATAGGTTCCGCTGTAATTTCCGGCTCCTGTGATCTCCAGTTCTGCATTTCCCGCATTGGTGTTATTGCTGCATTTTACGGTGTAATCTGTATTTTTCTGCAGTGTATAGTTTCCATCCATGATGACCATTTCCGGTGTTTTTTCGGTTCCGTCATAGGTGTATTTCTGCTCTGTGATCTTGATATCACACAGCGCAAGGCTTCGTTTTGCCGGACTGTTTGTTTTTGGATCCCATGGCACCCAGGTAATGTTTCCACCGTAATCCTGGAGAATATCCAGAGACCAGGTTTTGTCTGTGTATGGATAGTATACGGTTGCAGTTACATTTTTGAAGATGTTATTTCCGAGTTTCGGGCTGTTGCCGTAGAAATAGATATTCTGCAGATTTTTGCTGTCTGCAAATGCGTTGTCGCCTATTTCTGTTACGTTTTCTTTGATATTCAGATCCACCAGGTTTGTACAGTTACTGAATGCGCCCGGTTCGATCACAGTTGCATTTTCCGGAAGTGATTTTCGGATCTCAAAGGTTATTGTGGCTGTTCCTGTATAATCGCTGTCGGTTTTGGCGATCGCAGTGATCTTTGCTGTTCCTGGATTTACATTATCTGCGAAATATACCTGGTAGTCTTTTCCTTCTGTCAGTGTTTTTTCGTTGTAAGTGATGGTTACTGTCGGTGTTTTTTCGGTTCCATCATATACATAGGTCTGTTCTGACAACTGAATGCTGCAGGCTGACAGATCGATCTTCGCTTTTTCCAGTATCGGAAGCTGTCTGTATTCTTTGTGTGATGCATTTCTCCTGCAAACTCTTTCTGCCTGTCCCGGTTCTGTATAAGTTGCAGCCTTTATTGTTTTCCACTCTCCGTAATCATGGCCTAATGCCGCTGTTGTGGTCTGGGCTTTGAGTACGGTTCCGCAGACGCTGCAGTGACTTCCTTCGGTTTTTCCGGTTGTCTCACAGGTGGCTGCTACCGCTGCGTCTTTCACTGCTTTGTGACCTTCCTTAACAACAGTTCTTGTGCCGAGTTTCTTTAAAGTGCCGCCGCTTCCGGTGCCTGAATTATCAGCATACATCACCCAGATTTCCAGAGTATTATTTCCTTCCTTCAAGCTGCTTCCGGAAATCTTCACTTCATATGCCCTGGCATTCGGGATTGTCTGTGTAGTGGCATTCGCGGATGTAGTATAACTGATTCCATTTACCACATATTTAAAAAGTGAAATCTCTCTTGAACTGTCTCCGGCCCATCCTTTAAGGATAATCTCCTCACTGTCCTTACAGCTGATCTTCGCATTATCAGCCGGTGAAAGAATCTCGTCACCAGACTGTACTTCCTCCGAAGTATCATCATAAAATTCCACACTTACCGTATAAGACTTCTTTGTAACCCCATCCGGCGCTGTAAGCGTATATACAACCGGGCTGGTAAAATCATGCGTCGAACCATTCCAGAAGTCTGAAGAAAGTCCAGTTCCCATACCTGAGCCATAATCAATCGAAGGCTTCAATTTTGTAACATTCGTCCCCTTCGGCACCCGAAGAACGATCGTATCCTCCCCGATCGCACCGATAACATCCTGCTTCAGTCCAGGATTTTCCACCTTCTTAAGCACAAAACTGTAAAATGCAGCCTGATCAGAAGGAACCACATGGATCGTCACAGTCACCTGAATACTCTCCTGTGTCTCTGTATCGCTGATCTTATACTGTGAACTGTAATCTCCGGCTGACGCCGTAACAACACCCGTATAGCCAAAAGCATTATATTTTTCTCCGGGCAGATTCGTGCGATTCAATCCTGCCGGCAGCTTTTCCTCAATTACTGTAGTCGCATACGTTCCACTTCCACCAGTCACATTATCTGTGCACAGATACTGCGCCGCACTTTTTCCTACACTGACATACAAATCCAGTGCCGGTACAGTCAGCGGACTCCGCACCGTGATCGTCGATGACGCCACAACTACCGAGCCATACTCTGACGGCAGTTTATCCGTCGCATAAAATACGATCGTACTTCCGCTGTCATCACTTTCCAGAACCTTATCTGCTGCAACCGTTGTAAAGGATCCATTCTTTCCAAAAGCAACATGAACACCATATTTCTCCAGCTCATCCGCTTTAAATATCGGGGTCTGCGTCCCATCATTATATGTGATCTGCAGTTTCACACCGGACAGATCCAGCGTGTTCCCAACTGTAAACTGAGTTTTTGCCGGTGCTGCAAGCACGGAAAGCTTCTTTGCTTTTCTGGCTGTTACCGTAATACTTACCGGAATTTCTTTTCCAAAATAATTGAATATCACGGAGGTATCCTCAGACTTCAGCGGACCTGTTTTATCATAGGAAAAGCCACTGTAAATATATACATAACGTCCACCTATTGTGGCAAAAAAGCTGGCGCCTGAAGGATCAAACTTCTGGTTTTCACTGTATGTCGTCTTCGGATGACCGGAAAGCACAATACTTGTAATATCACTGGCAGATGGTTTTTCGACTGTCATCGACCAGCTGGTCTGTTTTCCCTTATAATTGATCGTCAGTTCCCTTGTCCCCGTTTCCGAATTTTCAAATCCGGCGATCATATCCTTCGTGATCGTTACTGATGTAGAATTATTAACAATAAGCCTTCCCCAATACGCCGGAACTTCTCCCACGTAACATTCTTTCGGTACACCGGAAACAGACAGCGATCTGATCGCCGATGCATCTGCACGTTCCGGCAGTCCATCCTTGGAAATCTGCCAGTCTCCGTCAAAGCTCCAGCCTTTATATGAGTTCGGATTCTTCATCTGCTCTGCTGTAAGAACACCACCTGTTGTAAGCGTCTGTTCCGTGTTTGTCCCAATGAGCGCTCCCTGGCCGTTTTTACCATAACAGTCCGAAACATGTCCATTCAGACCGATAGCAGAATTGAGTACATTTGCATTTACCTGTGCACAGATCTGACCTGTAACTGCTGTTCCGCCAGTCACGCGAAGCGTACCTGTAAAAGCACACTGTTTCACATATCCGCCCATGTTTCCAAACTGTTCGATCCGGCCGGCAATGCCTCCAAGGTAAACCTGATAAGAATTTCCGTTAGCCTGTGTGACAGAAAGATTTCCTCCTGCAACACATTTTTCAATAGTACCAATGTTTACTCCTGCGATACCACCAACATAGCTGTCTGTAGCTGTCATGGATATGGAAATATTTACTCCGGACGAACAGCCGCTGATAGTACCGGCCACCTCATTCTCTCCGACAATCCCGCCAAAAGCCGGATGGCTCATGGAACTGGTAGAGCCCATATGTCCTGTTACCGTTCCGGTTACCCTGCAATCCTGGATCTTACCGGTATTATACTGTGCCACAACACCATGGATATCATGACTGTCATAATCAAAATCCGCAACAATATTCAGATCCTTTATCGTTCCTGCATTCTGCTGGATCAGAGGCTTTTGGAGACCGGTTATTGTGAAACCGGCTCCGTCCAGCGTTCCACTGAAATACGATGCCGAAAAATTTGTCCTTCCGTCTGTACTGATATTTTTTGTCAGACGATAGTATGCTCCCTGGTTTGCCTGAATCAGATTAAGATCATCGATCGAAGATATCTTATATGGATTTGCAAACGTACCATCTCCCTCTGCCGGTGCAAGGGAAGAGCTTCTGCTTCCAATGATACGATAAACAATCCCTGCGGAGCCATCCGTCGGAACGGTAAACTTACCGTTCGACAGCTTCACCAGGATTGCCGATGCTGCCGGCAATGTATGGTTTTCATTGCTGTCCCCTGCATAAACCGGAAATGTCGCTGCCTTTGCCGCAGCAATGGTATCCCCGTAAAAGCTGTATTTACCGGAGCTCTCACCGGCTGCAACTGCCGTATAAAAATCCGCCATAAGCTCCTTAAAAGAAACTCCGGTTACTTTCTCCAGATATTGCTCACAGCTGAGAGAAGAAGCATCGATCGTATAAAACTTTGGAAGCACCTTCATAGGCTGATAGCTTCCTGCCATCCGGTCGATAACATATCTTACAAAAAGATACGGCATTCCATAGTCCTGTGCATTGTCATCCCGGTAATTCTCGTAGATCAGCGAAGATCCTGAACGGATGACCGTATTACTTCCAATACCATTCAGCCAGCCGCTGCTGTCCGTTCCTCCCCAGAGATAGTCCATGACAGCCACTGCAAGACCCTCATTCAGCCACGAATATCTGCCGGTACTCATAAATCCGGTTTTCAGCCAGAGGATTGCATGCTGTCCCTCATGAACAAGAAGGCCATTTCGCTTTGACATCTCCCCCGAAACATAAGAGGATGCTGACGGTGTGTTGATATGGATTGCTGTGATCCCTTCATCATACATATACATACCGCTGGCGCTGCTTAAAGACTCCAGCAGGATCGACAGCTTGCCTGAGCCATCCTGTGCCGGAAAATCACCTGCACAGAGCTGGTTAAGGATACGGTAAGGCTGACCATCGTAGACAGCTGCCATATCCGCAGCAATCAGAGATGTTTTCCCTGCGGTATCGTAATCTGCCTTCAGGGTCTCATCCATCCACACATAGCAGTGTTCCCCAACTCCGATGCATACATATGTTTTTCCATATGTATCATGGCCGTTAGTTCTATAGATGTACTTTTTTTCACCTACCTGATAGGTGGTCGCCGCAGCCTGTACAGCAGTCAGCATCGGTTGGTCATCCTGCATGTATGCCTGCAGCTGATCATCCTCCAAACTCTGTACCTGCCCCACATCTGCTGCCTCTCCCGCAGTTCCCTCTGTTGCCGCCTGCGCCGATGCATTGCTTCCACCCTGCACGACTGCATAATCTTCTGCTTCAGAGTCCGCCGCCTGTGCCGATGTCCCGTCAAACTGCAAGGTTCCCGTATTTCCGGGATTTGTGGTATCTGTGTTAATGATAACTGCATATTCCCCGGAAAATGTTTCTCCTGGCTTACCCTCCTGAACTGCTGCAAAAACCTCTGTTCCGCAAAATAACCCCAGAAACAGAAAACAGCACATAAGCCGGAGACAAAAATCTTTTGTCTTTTTCATCCTCTTTCCTTTCCTCTTCTCAGCTGACTGAGTTCTTTGATTTTTGTGTTTATTCTACCATGTTCACAATATTCACACAATTCCAAATATTTGATTTTTATTATCATAAAGCGTCTTTTTCTGCCTCCGTTGCAGCTGCCCGCCTGCCGTGTATACAAAAAGAGCGATAAGCTCTGATATTGGTATCGTGCAGAACTTTTCGCTCTTATTGAACTACTCTTATTGATATTCAGCATGACTGCCTTCAGCTCCAGTGACGGGTCTGCATCCGGAATTGAAAAGATTTCCGACAGTTTCAGAACTTCATCAACTCCAGCTTCTTCTCCCTGGTCAGCTGCTTGATCCGGTACTCCCGGCTCATGGCCTCCTCCTTTGTGGCAAAGCCTTCGTAATACACCAGCTTCACCGGCCTTTTGGCCCGGGTATATTTGGCGCCTGCTTTGCCTTCATTATGGGCTTTCATCCGCCTGGCAAGGCAGTTTGTCCAGCCGGTGTAGAGCGTGCCGTCCGCACACTGCACGATGTATGTATAGTTCATAGCAGTCTCCTCTTCTATAAAAAATTTATGCAATACAATGCCAAATGCCAGTACATCTTCAGTAACATCAACCCTGATATTTGCCTTCCTGTAAAACAAATATCTGAACACTTTTCTGGACAGTGTGATCTGTCTTCCGTGATATTTCCTCTCCTGTAAAACAAACATCCAGTCGGCCGCATTCTTTCTATGTAAAGACAGCCACCAACATTTCTTCAGCAGCCGTCCTTCTATCCTCAAGCAGCCGGCACAATTCATGTATTTCACTTACATCAAAAAAATAAAAGCAGGTCGGGATTCCGGCTGCGGATTTTCCCACCTGCTTTATTATACGGTCATTTCTTATTTCTGTGAATATGGAATTCACTGCATAGCTGCTCTATAGGTATTCGTATTCTGATCTTGCTGTATTTCACGATCAATAAGCTCTGCCTACTCCATCACATAATTCTTCAGCACATAAATCTTCCCATCACACTCCACAGCCTCCACCTTCACAGTCTGCTCATCCGTTTCCGGATAATACCTGGTAGAAAAAACAATTTCTCCACCATTCACATAGATTTCCACTGCTGTGGTATCTGCAAGGATTCTGAAAGCTTCAACCTTACCGGACGGAACATGCGCCTTACGTACTTTACGTCCGGCACCGGCCTTCTCGGAGAGAGTTAAGATCACATCTCCGTCCTGATATTCCAGGAAGAGATTTTCCCCAAGGCTCACTTTACCCTGCTCACCTTTTACCTGAACATCCAGATCAAACGGTCCATTCACCGGAATCTCCGCACTGGAACCGCTGACAGAAACGCCAGTCTTTCTCAGCCCGTTCAGTTCTTCCACCGGATACTGATAAAGCATTCCGTTTTTATACGTAACTTCCCTTGGAACAGTCAGGCAATGCTGCCAGCCTTCGCTCTCTGCTGTAGGATTCACATACTCCTCATCTGCATCCGGCATTCCCATCCAGCCGATCAGGATCCGTCTGCCCTTTCCATCCTGAAATGTCTGGGGTGCATAGAAATCAAAGCCGTGGTCCCATTCCCGGAAAGCTTTTTCCTCCGGCTTTCCATCCTTCAGGATAAAGTATCCGGACTGATAGATGTTCTGAAAACGGAACTCTTCTCTGGTCAGTCCCTGGGGAGATACAGAAAGCACCTCCTGTCCCTCAAGAGTGAAAAAATCCGGGCACTCCCACATGTATCCGAATGTCTTCTCCGTAGTAAGCTCACTGTCAAATTTCCAGTTCTTCAGATCTTCGGATCTGTAAAAAAGTACGGCGCCCTGGTCGCTTTTCTGACGGCCGCCAAGGATCATCCGGTACTCTTCCCCCTCCTTCCAGACCTTCGGGTCACGGATATGGCATGTGTAATTCTTCGGATAATCCTCCCAGGAAACGGCTACTTCTTTTGTTCCAAAATGAACGCCGTCCTCACTCCCCACATGGAGAGTGCTGGACTGCCTTCCGTTATTGATATAATCATAATCTCCATCCATCTTGATGTTTCCTGTGTAGAAAAGATGAAGCTTATCTTTCTCCGCAATGGCAGAGCCTGAGTAAACACCATGACAGTCATAAATGCTGTCCGGCAGAAGCGGAACCCCTTCATATCTCCAGCTGATCATATCTTCACTGGAGTAATGCCCCCAGAATTTCAGTCCACCGTTGGCCTCAAACGGAGAATACTGGAAAAACACATGATATCTTCCCTTGTACCAGCATAATCCGTTCGGGTCATTGAGCCATCCCACAGGCGGCATCAGATGATGGGTCAGACGGTTTGTCTGCATCGTCCTGGCAACTGCTACCGTTTCCTCGATTTTTCGCACTTCCTCTGCAAGGACCTTGGTCAGAGAAC
>OIWP01003544.1_pt1 | contig 12721 bp, 8 predicted proteins | sample 1587661 | NCBI WGS metagenome assembly OIWP01 (sample SAMEA3888899, study PRJEB22519) | human gut metagenome | biome: human gut; feature: human-associated habitat; material: faeces | place: Denmark | collected 2010 | reverse complement strand
TTAAAGATATCTTAGCAATTGACGGCTTAAAAAATTCGAGCAAGATGCGCGATCTACTGCGATTGATAGCTTTTCAGTTGGGCAGCGAAGTTTCTTACGAAGAGTTAGGTAAACAACTCGGCATGAGCAAGACGACCGTTGAAAAATACCTCGACCTATTGGAAAAGGTCTTCGTTATCTATCGTCTGGGGGCTTATTCGCGTAACCTACGCAAGGAGGTTACAAAAGCTGGCAAGTGGTACTTCTACGACAACGGCATTCGCAATGCCATTATCGGGGCTTTCTCACCGCTGGCCATTCGGCAGGATGTCGGTGCGCTGTGGGAGAACTACATCATCGGAGAGCGGCGCAAAGCGAACTTCAATGAGGGACTGCACAGGGAGTTCTATTTCTGGCGCACCTACGACAAACAGGAAATCGACCTGATTGAGGAGAGTGCCGACAGTCTTACCGCCTTGGAGTTCAAGTGGGGAAATAAAATGCCGGCCGCACCGAAAGCCTTCCAAGAAGCCTATCCCTATGCCGAGTTTCATGTGGTAAATCGGGAGAATTATTTGGAGTTCGTATAATCAATAAATTACGTATATGGAAACAAAACTACAATCCAAACAGCAATATCCGCGGTTTATCCAAAATAAACCGTGTGGTATTGACAAATTCGATGGAGGTTCGCAAGAAAGGTTGGCAAAAACTATTGCTCGCCATTTTTGTCAGAATGATTCATTGGATGAGGAATGTACTTTACCTCGAATTATCGGCATCGAAGGTATTTGGGGATCTGGAAAATCCAACGTGGTTAAAATGTTGGAACGTGAATTATCAGACGACTATTACTTTTTTGAGTATGACGCATGGGGACATCAAGAGGACTTGCAACGCCGCTCTATATTGGAATTGCTTACAAGCAAACTTATTGATGATGGTATCCTATCTGGAAATGCAACAATAAAAGTCAAAGGTGGAGGTACGAAAACCGTATCATGGTCTGAAAAGCTGAAATATTTATTAGCCCGTAAAACGGAGACCGTAACCGAAAAATATCCCCTTATCAGTAATGGTATGGTTGCGGCATTTTTGGTTGCAGTTTTAACTCCGATATTTACATTTATTGCGTATGCAGTAAAACCTACACCCACAACATGGTGGTTTTCTTTATTGTCTATTATCATAGCTGCACTGCCAGTTCTTATTGCATTGTGCGTTTGGAAATGGGCATATAGCAAAGATCATAAATATGGATGGAGTTATATGTTAGCTATTTATCAAGATAAAGTCGAAAAGGACGTTTGCTATGAGACTTTGAGCGAAGACGAACCAACGGTTTACGAGTTCAAAACATGGATGCAAGACATTTCTGATTTTATCAAGGAAAAAGGACAACGTAAATTAGTCCTTGTTTTTGACAACATGGATCGTCTCCCCGCTGAAAAAGTAAAAGAATTATGGTCTTCTATCCATACGTTCTTCGCCGATAGCGGTTTTGAAAATGTTTGGGCTGTTATTCCTTTCGATGAAACACATTTAGCTTGTGCATTCGGAGATGAGACCGACGAACAAACGAAACAACTGACCAAGTATTTTATCAATAAAACTTTCCCTATTGTTTATCGTGTTGCTCCTCCTGTTATTACCGACTATCGAAGTATATTCAACAAACTGTTTGTTGAAGCATTTGGAGAAACAGAAAATGAAGCGAAAGAAACTATAAATCGGATATTCAGATTGGTAAATCCTAATGCCAATGTTAGGGAAATTATATCATATATCAATGAGATGGTCGCTCTTAAACAAGAGTGGTGTAACGAAATTTTGATGATAAACATAGCATTGTTCTGTTTGAAGAAGACGGATATTCTGGCAAATCCAGTAGAACAAATATTGTCCGGCGACTATCTGAATGGCATTCAAACAATAATTAACAATGATCTGCAAACACAACGCGAAATTGCAGCTTTGGTATATGGTGTCGATGTTGAAGATGCTCGACAAATTCCATTGAAAAAATATATTGAAGGCTGCATCAACGGAGAAGAAGACCACGACATAAATCAATATGCAGAGACTAATAAACAATTTGACACTGTATTAGAAGAAGTTATACAATGTATGGACAATGCGCTTATCGATAAGATTATACATTGTTTGCATAAATTAACTCGAAAGAGCGATGTTATTCTGCGTGTATGGCAAAGAATAGCACAATTGAAATTAAAAGAATCCATAGAGAAGCAGGTGTTCCCTGTCGAATACCAAGAACTGCTGTTGCATTTAGACACGGAAAGCCAAAACCATGTGATTGCTCAATTATATAAGAAGATAGTTCGGTTCAATGACTTCAATGGCGGCGACTATTTCAAAACGTTAGATGCAATAGACAGGTTTATTGCGCAAAATAAGTTGGCGTGCGATTTTACGTCATTGATTGAAGCAAAAACAGTCAAGCCAAATACATTTATCGATTATATTCAAGCTGCAAATGCAACAGATGCTGCCTATCGGGATAACGCGACAACTAAAGCATATAAATATTATCAAGTAGCAACAAATTCGGAGGCGCTCGATAATTATTTGGCAAACTTACTACCCGATAATTTCGACCATGCAGATATTGTAAAAACGTTAAAAGATAATTCTACCTATACGTTTCCAACGCTTTTGCAAGCGATCACGAATTGCATTGATGAACAGAATGTAAATAAAGATAATATAGGGGCTATATTTACAACCTATCGTTTATTGGCATCTGACGAAGAAAGACCTTTACCTGTAACGTTAGATTCAACCTACATAAATCAGTTGCATTCTGAATTAGAAACTGATGGCCGAAACATTAAAGAGTCTGGATATTACGATTTAGTCGCCATGCAATTGGCACATGGTCATTCCGTTTCCTTAATAGAGGGTGGAGATATAAAATATGTTGCAGAACTCATGGACTATTATGTGGATCATGGAGACTTATTAGTAAATAGTGTGGGATGGAATATACCGCTATTAAATGAAACACTACAATACATGGTAAATCATAAACTTGGCTATAAATTATTGCTCTCAGACATATTGCCCCAATTTGAAGATATTAAGAACAGAATAGGTGTAACGGATGAGGTATTTATCGAGCATTTAGCAGAGTGGAATACCGATTTGGATAAGTATATCACTAAGAACAATATTAAAGATGTAATTCCTGACGCATCTTTTTACGATTTGACCACTAAAATAAGCAATGTCCTGACCGATCATATCAATAAAATAGCGTTCGAAGCGTTGTCTGAAATAAGTGTTGATACATTATACGCCCAAAGAACAGCACATACATCATATTATTGGTTTGTCGCAATAAAACATTTACTGGCTAAAATCAAATCCTTGCCAGATAACTTGACTGAATTTGGCAAAAAGATTCTGATGGATATTGCTTCTGGAACTCAAAGTTTGAATCCTTTCCCTAATTGTTTCAAGAATATAGTTGAAAGATTGGATAAACGAAAAATTAAATCGACAGTTACCGATATAAGAAATGATTTCTGCATCGGTAAAAAGACTATCAATGCAATAAAGTTTCAATTTTTCGAAACATGGCTTAGATCGCATGGTAATTTGAAAAGTCAAGCTGGAGACGTTATTGATAAAATAGTGAAACCTGTAATTTCCGATGGGGCATGCCGTTCATTGATTCTGCAAAACAAAGATTTTTATATGGATTTAATAAATACAGCAGGGGATGATGCTTATGAATTGAAAAAGAGTCTCCGAAACCTCATACAAAAAGATTCAGATCCGCAATTGGTTAAATTTGTCAATTCGATAGATTCAGTACCTGAGGTTGAAACCGCGTAAGTATTTGTCTAACAAGTCCGAATTTTACGATTTTACCCGTCAGAACTGAAGTGCCCCCCAAAAAAATTGTATCCAACTTTTGGGGGTCACTTCAAACTTCGATAGGGATAATTTTCAATTTTGGGGACTTGTTAGACAGTCTCATTATCTGGTAGCAGTTTACACAGCACCGGATCGTTTTTGATACGCTCCAGTTCCTCCTGCACAATCTGCTTCACCTCTTCCTTGATGCGCCGGTAGTTCGCCTGCACCGTTTCCTTCATGCGGTCGTTGCCGTCCTCGTCCGTGAAGTTTGTAATGACGGGAATTTTCTTGTAGGCACTTTCTTCCCGTTTCACCTTTTCGGCATCCACCACAATCTCGCAATGAAAAATCTTCTGCTCGATACGCTCGTTGAAGTTGTCGGATACAGAACCGACAAACATTCCCTGCGTAAGCCCGGAAATCTTACTCGGTGGAATGAGCGCGTCCATCTGCGTGTTGATGGAGGTGGAAACATCCTGCCGGTTGATGGAGATGGACTGCCGTTTCTGCAACACCTTACCGAACCGCTCGGAGAGCGTCTTGGCTGTTTCCCCCACCACCTGACCGGAGAAAATATTGCCGACAGTGTTCATCACCACTTTCGCCTCTTTGTCCCCGTAGTCACGCACTAACTGGCTGAAATCCTGAAAGCCCAGACACACGGCAACCTTGTTGCTTCGGGCGGTAGCTATAAGATTGTCCAACCCTTTGAAGTATATTGTGGGCAACTCGTCGATGATGACCGATGACTTCAGCATCCCCTTCTTGTTGATGAGCTTCACGATACGGGAATTATACAGACCGAGTGCCGCACCGTAGATATTCTGACGGTCGGGATTGTTACCCACGCAGAGGATTTTCGGCTCTTCGGGATTGTTGATGTCCAGCGTAAACTCGCTGTCTGACATCACCCAGTAGAGCTGCGGTGAAATCATCCTCGAAAGCGGGATTTTTGCCGACGCTATCTGACCCATGAGCTGCTCCGCAGCCCCTCCAAGCCACGCATCCATGAACGGCGAAAGGTAGTTCTCCAGCTCCGGATAAGAGGTCAGTATCGGAAATATATCCTCGTAACGGCGGTTCAGAAACTCGATAGCATGGGGAAACGTGCAAAACTTCCCGTTCTGATAGATTTTGAGATACCAGATAATACTGGCAAACAGAATGATAGGTGACTCCACGAAGAAGTCGCCCTGCTTTTGCACATCGGGTAAGTCAAGGGCATTGCTGCCCCCTTCTCCCCTAAGAACCGTACGTGAGAGTTTCCCCTCATACGGCTCAAGCAACTCAATATTTCTATTTGTTGTTAGAAATCGGCTCATACTTTCAACAGTTTCGTTTATTTCGCTTGTAGCAGTTGTTATGGACAAGTTGCCGTACAATTGAACCACCAACAGATATTTCATTGACGTTCCATGCTTTTGTACAATCTATCTCCTTGCCGCATAACGGACAAGTCCGCTTCTGCTTGTTCCATAAATATAAGAGTGACTTACGTCCTTTGAGAGATTCCAGCATTTGTTGCTCCTTTCGCTGAAAGAAATAATCATCGTATTCCGGGTCGAAAGGGTTTGCCTCCCCCTTGACTTGCTTGTACGGAGTATAATGTATATCCGACAACCTTTTAAGGGTCAGGTAGTTCACTTTCTTGCTTTTTGTTTCATATTTCCATGCAAACGTCCATTTACGCTCCCGAATTTCATGCCAATACTTATCTGCAACCCAAGACTTGCGTTTCTTTGGGTGGCGACGTAAAGCCCATTTCTTTGTGAGGTTGTAAATGTGATTGTCGCAACCGTGAAAAGCATTGGTTGATGCACCATATCGGTAATAGTTTCCCCAACCTGTTATCACAGGATTGAGCATTCGTATCAGCGATTCCTGCTTACACATTTTATGTCCTTTAACGATGTCACTGATTTTTGCCCTAAAGCGTTTCTGTGCATCTTTGGACGGAGATGTGTACAGCCTTTTGCCGAACTTCCTTACATTGAAACCTAAGAAATCAAATCCATCGTATATGTTCGTAATGGTAGTTTTCTCTTCGGATAAGGTAAGACCCCTTTCTTTGAGAAATTCTATCACCATTGGTTTGACCTCGTTTTCCAATAATTCCTTATCTCGACCTGTGATTATAAAGTCATCCGCATACCTGATAAGATTCACTTTGTAGTGGAATGTCTTATAGTTGATGAAACGTCTTTTGAATCTTTCAGCCAAGAGTGGTTGAAGTCCGTCAAGTGCCATATTTGCAAGTGTCGGTGATATGATACCTCCTTGTGGTGTACCCTCTTCTGTCGGGAACAGTTTACCATTGAATACAGCTCCACATTTCAGCCATTTTCTGAGTATTGTTTTATCCATAGGGATATTTTCAATAAGCCAGTCGTGACTGATGTGGTCGAAGCAACCCTTAATATCTCCCTCCAAAATCCATTCGGGGGAATGCTGGCGATTTAGAACCGTATCAATCTGACGAATTGCGTCCATTGTCCTGCGCTTCTTTCGGAAGCCGTAAGAAAAACGGTCGCCTGTCGTTTCGGCTATCGGTTCCAATGCCATGAGATATAATGCTTGCATCGCCCTGTCTTTCATGGTCGGTATTCCCAACGGTCGGAGTTTACCGTTCTTTTTCTTGATGTGAACCCTACGGAGTGGCTGCGGATTGTAGCCACGGCGTTTCAGTTCACTGATTGCTTTGTACTTGCGCTTGGGAGAGTCCCAAAGCTGTTTATCTACTCCAGACGTTTTCTTCCCTTTGTTGGAAGTAACCCTCTTTACAGCCAATGCCTTGGCGTAAAAAGAGTGAGTGAGCATCCATTGCAAGGCTTTCACCTTGTTATGTCTGCCTTCTTTCTGAGCCTTTACAATACGCGCTTGAAGCTTTCGGACATAGGCTTCGCACTTGGACCAGTTCATACCGTCCCAAGTCAGATTCCTGTTGTCAGCAGGCGCACACGATGTCTTAGTTTCGTTCATTTGCTTTCCTCCTTTTGAAAGTTCTAAAAGTTATCTTGTAAAGAGTTACCATATACGGAAGTCTGCCCACTTTCGTGTCGGATGATGTTATCCACAATCAGCCCGTGATGTCGATTCAATCCGTATCCTCCCCATTACAGGGAGGCGTTCGCTTTCTCCGTTATCTCATACCTGCACCCCTTTCGGCTTGCCTTGCGGTTCGCTTACTCGCGTAGTTACGAGAGAGATACAGGCTTGCCCTGTTCCACGTAATTGACAAAAGGATAGTTTAGGTTCTGTCAAGTCCACCGGCAGTGCCATGTCCGTGTAACCCCAACATGGGCAGGGGTTATCCGACTGCTTACCTTTTGGTGAGAGCTAAAGTATCTTCCGCTCCTTCAAACCTCACGATGGCTAAAGACAGTTCACTTATGTTAACCATGCTATCCAGCCTCGCCACTCGGCAGTATGATACTAACCGCCCTTGACGTTCCCTCACGGTTCAGTCTTGTCCTTTCGGAGAGTGTACTTTGTCCTATAAGCTTGGCACAACCCATCACTGGAGATGCACCTTATAGTAGGCTACCGCTGACGGAACAGCGGGTTAAATCTTGCAATATACATTGCTGTTTAACAATCAATTACGTGACTTTTCAGGTCACACCCAAGTCTTATTCAAATTGAGCATAATGGTATAGGCACTCTCGTAGGCATCGGTGATGTCCTCCATGAAATCCGGGTGTATGGGATTGCAGCGGTGCGAGCGGCGCGGGTCGTCGAAGTTGATTACATAGAACTTCGGCTTGACCCTGTACCCGTCCGGGTGGTTCAACAGATGGTTGTAGGCGATGGTGGAAAGGTCGGGATATTTAAAGTCATAGATATATTGACTAAAACCTTTCTCAATCTGCTGCTTTATGAAGGAATTTACCACGGCATACGACTTTCCGCTGCCCGGCGTACCCAGCACGATGGAAGCACGGAACGGGTTTACCACGTTGATAAATCCGTCGTTCCACTTCTTCTTATAGTAAAAGCGGGTGGGCAGATTGACGGAATACTCGTTCTCCATGAGGCGGGTTTCCTGCATGAAACTCTCGTTCTCGACATTGAACACGTCTTCCATGAGGTTGGTACGCAAGAGACGGCTCATCCATGTGCCCGCCATGAGCAGGCAGACATAGCCCGCCGCCATCGAAGCGGTGTAGAAACCGGCGACCGCCTCCACCGGAAGCGGCAGGGACAATATCCACCAGTTAAGAAAGAACAGCACAAGCCCGGCGGCAAGCACCGTCCAAATCCTGCGCCAAGTGATTTTTTCCTCCTTGACGCCTTTCGTGCCGAGGCACGAAAGCGCGAGCAGCAGAAGGGCAAAGAACTTTGTGTAGAGGATATGATGGAACAGCCCTGCGGTGCGATCGAAGTTCATCAGCACCCTGTCCACGACACCTATGCCGATGCCCCACAGCCTTACGGCTTCATAACAATACCAGTAGAGGTGGATGACCACCAGAATAATGCTCACGGCACGGAGAAAGTCCATGCAAAAACACATAAAGATGGTAGTAATTATTCTTACCTTTGCATCAAACAAATAAAAGTAAGAATATGAAAGCAGCAATTTATAGTAGAGTATCTACAGATCAACAAGATTACAGCAAGCAAACTGATGAACTGAAAGACTATGCCAAAAGAAACGGTATAGAAGTAGTCTATGTATTTGAAGAAAAAGAATCAGGCTTTAATAATGACAGACCAGAGTTTGAGAAATTAAGAAAGCTAACTAAGCAGGATATTGATATTATTCTGGTATGGGAAATAAGCAGACTTAGTAGACGTTCTGTATATCTACAGCAACAAATTGAAGATTTTACTAATAAAGGAATATGTATTTATGCACTTAGTAATAGTTTACGTACTATTAATGCAGATGGTACTATTAATGAAATGGCTAGAGTAGTACTAGCTGTTACTGCTACTATTGCAGAACAAGAAGCTGCAACTTTAAAAGCTAGAACACTATCAGGTAAAAGGCATAAGGTATTAAAAGAAGGATATAGTTATACACAAATTGCTCCTTATGGCTATGATTACAATAAAGAAACCAAATTATTATCTGTCAATGAAAAAGAAGCAGAAGTAGTAAGACGTATATTCCAACTGTCAATAGATGGATATTCACTTATTAGAATAGCTACAGCACTAAATGTAGAAGGCATAAAAAACAAGAAAGGTAACAAATGGTATTTTGCAACCATTAGGGATATGCTTATCAATCCTGTTTATATGGGAAAAGCTAGATATGCACTAAAGAAAGCACCAGCCAAAGAGGGAAAGAAATATAGAAAGCCTCTGGAATTTGTAGAAGTAGATTCCCCTGCAATTGTTTCAGAAGAAACATACCAATTATCATTAGAGAGGATGCAAGGTAGAAAAAGCATAAGCAAAAGTTCTTATTCTGTAGAATATCCATTACTAAGAGGACTGATAGTTTGTCCTGTATGTGGGAGAAGATATGTATATAAGCGTCATAGTAAATTATATACTTGCAATAACAGGGATAATGACTGCAAAGCCAAAGGAGCTTCTGCACACAAATTAGAATCTATTGTTTGGGATATTATCAAAGTCTATTTCAAAGAGAATATGACTAATAATAAAGTTGAAGAACAAATAGAGCCATTACAGGCAGAAATTGATTCTTACAAACAGAAGATTCTTCTTTTAGATGGTCAATTATCTGAACTTACAGAAGAAGCCAGTAGAATATATGATGCAGCAATTGAAGCACAAAAGAGATTCCCCAATATGCCTAAATTATATGAGGATAAAATGAAGGAACTAGATTCTATTGATAAAGAAGCATCCAGATATAAAAAAGAAAAAGAATTAACAGATAAGAAAATCCGTTCTATAAGTAAGAAAATCAACCATATAAAAGAAGCAAGGGATATTAATTTAGACGATATTACAGATGAGTTGGAGAAATACAACATATTCCATCAATTTATTGATAATTTAGTGATCTGTGGGACAAAACACACTTCTTTTATCGTATTGACATTAACAACTGGTCAAATCCTCTATATTGGGCATTACTCCAAAAGATGTTCCAATTATTATATCTTATTCTATCCTAGTTCTGATATTTACTTTGATATTCAAACAAATAAAGGATATATCAACCATTTAAAAGAGAAGGCAACCATTAATTCAGATGGTTCCATTTACTTAGGTGATCTCACTGGAGAAGTTAAGGAATACAGTATTATAGATTTTGTAAATTATCTAGATATTGAGGAAAACAGAAGATACTATTAATAAAGAAAGTCCTGTTGGCATAATAAACTGGCAGGACTTTTTTGTCTTGTAAACTTTACCTACCTTTGTGCCAACTTCTAAAGTTCAAGGAGTTGAACCTCTTAGAAGGGACATAGTTAATTAAGAGCGTTTGAAATATTATCCTTAATCTGGAATCTGGACAATTCTAAAACACAGGGATAATAGACAGTAATCGCTCACGCTGTGCTATATATCTACCTAGTGTAGCTTATATAACTGTATGGCGTGGGCTATTGTTTATTACTTGTGTTTGGGCAGTCCAGAGCCTCAGATTAAGTAATATTCAATAGTTCCCACGCTTTTTTATTTGTTAATCTTTCCAGAGGGAACAGGGAAAGTTATATTCTGTAAAAACATTATGAAGAAAATTTTACTTTTATTAATGGGATTATGTTTCTGTTGGAATATGAAATCTCAAATTACAACTTATGTAGAGGTAAAAGAAGGTGAAACATTATTGAACCTTTTATCTGATCGAGAGATAGAACAAACAGAAAAGATTGTAATCAGTGGAAATTATTTAACAGAAAAAGATTTTGCTGTATTAAAAACAATGCTGATTCAGTATAATTTAAAGACAATTGATTTAGAAAAATCATATACACCTTATATTCCTCAAAAAGCCTTTGAGGGTTGTAAAAATTTAAAAAGTATTCAATTACCCCAATATTTAATTAATATTGGATATATGGCATTTGAGCATTGTTCAGGCTTAAAAAGTATAGTATTCCCCAACTCTTTAGAGACAATAAATACTGGAGCTTTTTGGTACTGTAGTTCATTGGAGAAAGTATATTTTAACAGGAGGCTAAAAGAAATAGAAGGTGATAGTTTTCGCGGTACAAGTTTGCAAGAAATACATTGTAAAAGCGTAAATCCTTCACTTTGTGAGTTTAGCTCTTTCGATGGAGATGGAATTTATGGAAGTCTTTATGAAACTTGTATTCTATATGTACCAAAAGGATGTAAACGAGATTATATGTTTGCTAATGGCTGGTTAAATTTCAAGAATATTCAAGAAGAATATGTAGAACCTGCTAATACTTTGAAAATAAATATAAAGGGTGGCACATTTATTTGGTGGCTTTATCCAAGTTATGATGGTAAAGGAGGAAATATCGTACAGACTATTTATCCAGATGAGGACTATTCTATTGAAGTAGAGGAAAACGAAACAGTTTGTTTCCACATTGCAGAAGAACAAAATTTCTTTAATAGTTGGCAGATTGATACTGTCCGTTTGAATGGAACTGATATTACTTCGCAAGTAACAGATGATAATATGTTATATCTGAATATCAACAAAAATTCAATATTAGAAATCATTATGAAAGATCAGAAAGCAACAGCAAATGAAGATATAGAAATAATTAATCATTCTGTAAAAACAACAACAAACGGAGTACAAATTAATACAACAAAACTGTCAAAAATAAGAATTTATACAATTACTGGAGAATTTCTAAAATCAGACTTATTCTGTGGCACAAAGGAATATTTATTACCAAAAGGGATTTATATCATTCAAATTGATAATAATAGCCAAAAAGTAATTATTCAATAATATATTATAGATAAAAATTGCTTCAGTAAAGTAAAATGGTAATGACGTTACTTTACTGAAGCAATTTATTTAATAATATTACAAATCTAAATTCAAATAATACATAGCTTGTTTTGTCTGGAAACAATGCGTATAACTTTCACGAGAAAGTGAATTAGACCCAAAACGATCTTTATCAAATCTAGGATTTTTTACAATAATAATTTTCTCCCAAATATCCTTTCTATCAATGGCTTTTACCACATAAAAATATCTATTATCTAATACCTTTACTGAAATATCAATGCAATGTTTTTCACTAGAATCAAGATGAAAAACTGTAGCAATACTACTAAAAACTATATCTTCCATAACTATTTGATTTTAGATTATATTGCAAACATACAAAAAAAAGCCTAACAGAATCAACTGCTAGGCTTCTTTTTTTAATACTTCCATACTTTACCATCATTTACTTTGGAGTAGTAAATATGGTTATATAGCGTAACTTTAATAGTATCAGTTTTGTTTACTGTATGAGTGGTATTGTTTCCTTCTATATCCACTTTATACTTATGTTCTATGGTATATTCTGTAACATCTTCGCCATAGTGAGATTTTTTTAATATCTTATGTGATTGATATTCATAATTTTCGTGAACTACATCTAATTCACCAACTGTAGGAAGAACTGGGATTCTATCAGGTTCGTAATACTCAATTAATGCACTTTTGATTCTACCATCTACAGAATTATCTACTTCGCAGCCAGTTAATACGGCTACCATTATTGCTATAATAAATAATAGTTTCTTCATTTTACTTGTTTATTTGTTTCCACTTATCACCATCTTTCTTAAATATCTGTGCATATCTGACTGGTATTTCATAAAACTTCTTCCATCTTTTACCTGTATCAATGGCAGTAGTACTATTAACGTATCTACTAGTAAGTTTACCCTTAATTCCGCAACACTATTACAAATATAACTTTTTAAGTACCTGAGCAACAAA
>OIWP01003538.1_pt1 | contig 12731 bp, 15 predicted proteins | sample 1587661 | NCBI WGS metagenome assembly OIWP01 (sample SAMEA3888899, study PRJEB22519) | human gut metagenome | biome: human gut; feature: human-associated habitat; material: faeces | place: Denmark | collected 2010 | reverse complement strand
CTGGAATATAGAAGCAGCAAGGTCTTCTTTGGCAGCACCATCATTGATCAGAGGCTGGATATCCGTCTTGGCAAATACACCACATCGTGCAGCAATGGTATAGAGAGCTTTATAATTTTTTGCATATTCGTTCAGTCCGGAGGCGTCAGTCTGTAAAAGAGATGCCATCTGATCGATGAAGGATCCTGTACCACCGGCACAGACGCCGTTCATACGCTGTTCTACATTACCACCTTCAAAGTAGATAATCTTGGCATCTTCTCCACCGAGTTCGATAGCAACGTCTGTCTGAGGTGCATAGTCCTGGAGAGCAGTAGATACAGCGATTACTTCCTGTACAAACGGTACACCAAGATGTTTCGCAAGAGTCAGTCCGCCGGAACCGGTAATGACCGGTGATGCATGGACAGGACCTAATTTATGTACCGCTCTTCCTAACAGATCGGAAAGAGTTTCCTGGATGTTCGCGAAATGCCTCTCATAATCAGAAAATACCACTTCATTATTCTCATCTAAGATGGCAATCTTTACGGTTGTAGAACCGATATCAATTCCTAACTTGTATAAATTCTGATTTTCCATAATACCACCTGTATAACTTATTTATTTCCTATTAAATGTATGAAAACTGCTGATTTTTCAGTACACCCCATTCTACGACAGGAAATTACAAAAAACAACCCTTTTTTACCTATTTTATATTTTATTGCCTTATGGAATAGTGATGTCATAGATTATCGAAAAAATATAATTCTACTTATTATCTTATTTATCTTTAATAAATTATTTCATGGAAATCAAGTTCAACTTTCTTTTCCATTACCTGCTATAGATTTTTATGTAGTTATTTGTTTAATTATAACGATAGTATTTTATATAAGGAGAAAAAATGGTGAAAGTAAAACTTATTTTAAGTCTTGATCAATTAGAAAAAGCATATAAGGAATATAAAAAAGCCTTTTGTTTTTCTGGGTTATTCTTTGGTATTCATTAAGAAATAATGGAAGATAAAGATTTTGAAAAATATTTATATTTTTCAAGTGATAAAGTTGAATGTTGTGATATAGAAAAACATAAGCTTTTTGAAATAGACAATGAAGATTTTTATGAAGTTGATCTATCTTTAAAACAAAAGGTAGTTTGTATGTTAGTAACAACAAGAAATCAACAATATTTTTTTGAATGTAAACAAGATGCACGTTTTTTACAAATAATTGATCTTTTTGAACAAAAGAAAATAAGATATATAGATAGAAATCATTTTATTTCAATCAAGCGATAATCATTGAAAGAAGGGAAATTTACCCTTCTTTTTCATTTAATGAATAAATCTTAATAGAATGAAAACAGGAGGGATAAAATGATTTATTCGCTTATTGTACTAACAGCAGGCTTTTTTGTTTTAGTGAAAGGAGCAGATTGGTTTGTAGACGGAGCATCTTCACTAGCAAGTATTTTTCATGTTTCTCAATTAGTTATTGGATTGACGATTTGTGCGATGGGAACCAGTTTGCCAGAGGCAGCTGTTTCATTAGTAGCAGGGTTAAAAGGAAATTCAGGAATTACCATTGGGAATGTTGTTGGAAGTAATATTTTAAATATTTTGATTGTTTTAGGAATGAGCGCTTTGATTACAAAAATAAAGATTGAAAAATCAACATTGTTCATTGAAATTCCTTATATGTTGCTTTCAAGTCTTGTTTTCCTTGTTATGGGAAAAAGTCAACAAGTTGTATCGTTTCAAGAAGGACTTATTTTAATAGGTATGTTTATCATTTATTTACTTTATTTGTTTTGGTTGTCACAAAAAGAAAGTGAGGAGGAAGTCTCTTCACAATACTCTTTTATAGGATGTGTGTTGTTGATTGGTTTAGGCATCTTTTTTGTCATGATTGGTAGTCAACTGGTTGTTAAAGCAGCCACTCAAATAGCTTATTGGTTACATTTTTCTCAAAGATTCATCGGTTTAACGATTGTTGCTTTTGGAACATCATTGCCTGAATTAGTAACCTCTTTACAGGCAGCTAGAAAAGATCATGCGGGTATTGCGATTGGAAATATTGTCGGAAGTAATATTTTTAATATTTTATTTATTGCTGGAGGTGTTTCTTTAATTTGTCCAGTACCTTTTGAAAGTAAATTTATTGTAGATATGTTTGTAGCTATAGGAAGTGGTTGTTTATTATGGCTTTTAACGGTTTATCGACATGAATTAAATAGAATAGGTGGTCTTTTGATGTTACTTTCCTATGTAGTGTATTTAATCTATTTGTGTTAAATGGAAAGAAGAAACATAGAATGATATAGGTGATATAATGAAATTGTTGATTAGTTTTTTGATGATTTTTCAAATGATTTGTACCAATGTCGAGTTTTATGGAAAGAGTTATATTGTATATGATAGTTTAAATCAATATGTTGTAGAAGGCAGAAATATAGATTATTTACAAAGTGTTGCTTCAATTTCTAAAATTATGACTGCCATCGTTGTTATTGAAAATAGTCGCTTAGATAAAAAGATTACGGTTGATGAAACGATTAATAAAGCTTATGGGAGTTGTGTCTATATACATATAAAAGATCGAATTACGATTCAAGATCTTTTATATGGTTTAATGCTTCGAAGTGGGAATGACTGTGCTTTAATGCTGGCTAAAAGTGTTGGTGGAAGTGTTGAACGTTTTGTGGAAATGATGAATGAAAAAGCTAGAGATATAGGAATGAAACAGACACATTTTTCTAATCCTTCAGGTTTAGATGAAGAAGATGAAGGAAATTTATCAACAGTTAAAGAAATGGCGATACTTTATCGTTATTGTTGCCAAAATCCTCTTTTTAATCAAATTGTTAAAACAAAAGAGTATAAAAGACTAGATGGAAAAGGTTATTGGCATAATAAAAATCGTCTTTTAAAAGAATATCCTTATTGTGTTGGTGGTAAAACAGGTTATACCAAAAAAGCCAAAAGAACATTGATTACACGAGCTATAAAAAAACAAGTTGATTTAATTATTGTTACTTTTAATTGTGGAAATGATTTTGAGTTTCATCAAAAAAAGTATGAGGAATGTTTTAAAAATTATGAAAAACTTGTGTTGTTTGATAAAGGGGTTAGAAATATTAAAGGAAACTGGTACTTGTTTGAAAATGATTTGTTGATGTCAAAAGAAAAGGATGAAAGTGTAAGTTATTTGATTCATAATGAAGAAATGTTTATTTATAGAAATCAAACGTATATTAAAAAAATTAAATTAAAGAGATATCGGTTTAGAGATTTTTATTTAATGATCTTAAAGGATCTAGTTTATGAATAAGATTTTTCATTATGGGATTATTCTTTTTATTATTGTTGGTTTGATTTTTAATAAACAAGAAGCCATGTTAAAAGCTCTTTTACAAACACCTTTTGATGTCTTTGAACTTTGTAAAACACTTATTTTAAGTATTTGTTTATGGAATGGTTTATTAAAAATAATTCAGGCTTCAAATATGATGAATCATTTAAATTTTCTATTTAAACCACTATTACGTTGGATCTATGGACGATGTATTCAAGATGAACAAATCTATCAAGCACTATCTTCAAATTTGATTGCTAATCTATTAGGACTTGGAACACTTGCTACAATGAGTGGTTTACAAGCAATTTCTAAATTAAAAGAAAAGAATTATCCTCTTCAAATAAAAATACTAGTAGTAATCAATACGGCAGGTTTTTCTATTTTACCAACTACCATGATGACAATTAGACAAAATTATCATAGTCAAAATATTTTAGCTTTTTATCCTTATAGTTTATTTATTGGTTTTTCAATTACAATTATAGGAATTGTTATTATTAAGGTGATTGAACATGTCTAATTTAATTCTACTTATTATTTTATGGAGTTTTTTAGAATGTGCTTATAAAAAAATACCTATTTATGAAGAATTTATTACAGGAGTCAAAGAAGGAATGCGTTATTTAATGATTCTTTTTCCTTCTATAATGCTTCTTACTTTATGGGTCAATCTTTTTTTAAGTAGTGGTTTTATCTCTTTAATAGGTACTTTCTTTATTCGATTTTTTTCAATTCCCCTTGATTTATTATTAATGGCTTTTACAAGACCAATAAGTAGTCAAACTTCTCTTATTATTTTAAAAAGAATTTATGATCATTATGGAATAGATCATCTTTATAGTTTAATGGGATCTATTTTACAAACAGGAAGTGATACAACTTTATATGTTGTTTCTTTATATTATGGAAGTATTCATTTAAAGAAGTATAGCTATACATTATGGTTAGGCTTTTTCTTAGATTTTCTTTCATTTGTTTTTATGCTTTGTTTTTATTATTTAGGAATGATTTCGTAAGTTTTTAATATATTGGAATAAAAGGAGTTATGATAATGGAAACGAAACAAATTCTTAAAGATATTGGTAAAAGATGTCAAGGTGATATTTATTTAGGAATCGTTGGACCTGTAAGAAGTGGGAAATCGACTTTTATTAAAAGATTTATGGAAATGGCGGTTATTCCTTATATTGAAGATCCTGATGTAAAGATAAGAACGATCGATGAACTTCCACAATCAGGAAAAGGCAAAATGATTATGACTGTAGAACCTAAGTTTATACCGAATCAAGCCGTTAAGATAGATTTACAAGATGATTTTAAAATCAATGTACGTTTAGTTGATTGTGTAGGATATGTGATTGAAGGGGCAAGTGGTTATCAAGATGACAGTGGGATACGTCTTGTTAAAACACCATGGTATAATGAAAGTATACCTTTTGATCAAGCAGCTAAAATTGGAACAAAAAAGGTTATTCAAGATCATTCAACGATTGGAATCGTTGTTACTAGTGATGGTAGTTTTCTAGATATTGATGAACAAAGTTATCACAGTGCAACAAAAGAAATCATTCAAGAGTTGCAAGATATAGGGAAACCATTTATTGTGATTGTCAATAGTAAAGATCCTTCAAGTTCAAAGTGTCAAAATGTTGTTGAAAGTTATCAAAAAGAATACGATGTACCAATCATTGCTATTGATACAACCAACATGTTAGAAACTCAAATCGTGCATCTTTTACAAGAAGCACTTAATGAATTTGGAATTCATGAAGTGAAAATTGAAGTTCCACGTTATATTGCAATGTTAAATCAAAAACATTGGTTAAAACAAACATTAGATGAAGCACTAAAAAATTCATTAGTAGAAATCAAAAAAATAAAAGATGTCAAACATCTTACAGAAGGTATTGAATCGTATGACTTTGTTAAAAGAGCTTATTTAAAAAGTGTCGATACATCTCATTCTTCAGCGACGATTCGCATTGAAGAAAGAAATGGTTTATATGATGAATTACTAACAAATATTGTTGGTTATGAAGTAGATCGTTCTTCTATTCTTGCCTTGTTACAAGAATTGATGACTATCAAGGATGAATATGATGGTATTTCGAATGCCCTTAGTATGGTAAGACAAACAGGTTATGGTTATGCGATTCCTCGTTTAGAAGAAATAGAATTATCAAAACCAGAAATTATTAAACAAGGTTCTAGATATGGAATGAAGTTAAAAAGTAAAGCAGCAACCACTTATATGATTAAAATTGATATTGAAAGTACATTTGAACCAATTATTGGTTCAAAGCAACAAGCGGAAAGCTTTATTGATTATTTAAATCATAATGGAAATGATAAGGAAGCTATTTTTTCATGTGATGTTTTTGGTAGAAAATTAGGTGATTTAATAGAAGAGGGGATGTATTATAAATTGAATATGATCCCAGAAAACGCAAGTTTAAAAATACATGATATATTGTCAAAAATTGTAAATAAAGGTAAATCAAATGTGATAGCAATTGTTTTATAATTTTTTAAAAAAGTTCTTTAAAAATCTCTTGAAACAACGTTTTTTAGATGCTATACTAACCTAGTATTTTTATTATTGCGGGGTGTGAAAATGAATAAGAAAGAATTAGTTGAATCAGTTTCAATAGAACGTAATTTAACAAAAAAAGAAGCAGAACTACTTGTAGATACTGTGTTTAATACGATTACTAGAAGCGTTGTTGAAGGAGATAAGGTACTTATTTCTGGATTTGGTACTTTTAAAGTCAATGATCGCAAAGCTAGAAAAGGAATTTCTCCTAAAACTCAAGAAGAAATGATTATTCCTGCTAGTAAAACAGTGACATTTAAACCTAGTAACAGATTAAAAGATGCTATGAATTAAGCATCTTTTTCATTTTCTGTTCATAATAGAAGTGTAAACTATAAATTGAGGTGAATAAAATGTTTAATTATTACTATTATACAAATTCTTATTATATGTTAGGGAATATACTTGTTCTAGTTGGTGTTGCTTTGATGGCACTTGCACAAATGAAAGTTTCAAGTGCTTATAATAAATATTCAAAGGTTCAAAATAGCAGACATTTAACGGGCTATGATGTAGCGCGAGAAATTCTTGATCAACATGGTTTGTCTTCTGTTCAAATCTTTGAAGTTCAAGGACGTTTAAGTGATCACTATAATCCAAGTAATCAAACATTACATCTATCTCGTGATATTTATCATGGGACAAGTATTGCTTCACTTGCGGTAGCTGCTCACGAATGTGGACATGCACTTCAACATCAAGAAGGTTATAGACCATTGACATTTAGAAATGCTATCGTTCCTGTATGTAACTTTTCTTATAATTTAGGATGGGTTGCCATTATGATTGGTCTTTTTATGGGAAGAACATCTATTGCTTGGATTGGTGTTTTACTTACAAGCTTAATGTTATTATTTCAAATTGTTACCCTTCCAGTTGAATTTGATGCATCTTCTAGAGCTTTGAGTATTTTAAATGATCGTTATTTAGTTCAAGATGAATATTTTGGAGCTAAAAAAATGTTAACAGCTGCAGCGCTAACCTATGTTGCAGGAATGTTATCGACCCTTCTTTCATTACTTAGAATTGTCTTAGTTGTTTTAGGAAATGATCGAGGAAGAGACTAAGCCAAAAGGCTTTTTCTTTTTGTTTAAAAAGGTTATAATAAGGTGGCATGGAGGAATAATGTATGAAAGCTTTTTTTAGAAAACATCGTTTTAAAATCGTGTTAACATTTTTAGTTATTGTTTTTGTATATATATGTTTTTACATGCTTTGGGTACATGTTCCTTACACAAAGCATAAAAATGATTTAGTAAGTATACAAGAAGAAATATGTAGTCAATATCATTATGACTATGATGACTATTTTAATGCTTATCAAAATAAGAAAATAAATTATATTGTTAAAGTAAAAAATAAAAAGAAAACAATGTATGTTGTATGTAATAAAAAATTAAAAAAGGTGGATACTTTTGAAGGTGAAACTATTTCTAAAAAAGAAGTGAAGAATGCTTTTGTTCAAAAATATCAAGTAAATCCAACAAAAGTAGAGATAGGATATGAAAATGATCAATTTGTTTATTGTTTAACTTATAAAGGAAAGGATACTTTATTATATGCGTTTTATTCTTTAGATAATGGAGAATTTTTGAAAGCATATAAATTATAAAAAGATATGATTAAATATTTAAAAGATTTAGAATGTATAAATTTAGAAAGATTATTACTTTTAAGAGGGAAAGAACTCTCTTTGACAGATGAAGAATGTCATATATTACTATTGATTGATACTTTTGTTACGTTGCATAAAAAAATGATTACACCTTCATTATTATTAAAATATTCATCACTTACTCCTCATGAAATGGATCATATTTTAGATTCTCTTTTAAAGAAAAAATGGATTTTTAATAAAAATGGAGCGATATGTTTAAATCATTTTGAAGAAAAACTTTTAGAAAACAAAGAAGCTCCAGTAGAAGAAAAAATGAATATGATTGATGTTTTTGAAGAACAATTTGGTAGACCATTAACACCGATGGAATTTGATAGTATTAAAGAGTGGGTTCAAAGCGGTTATAGTGAAGAAATGATTTTAAAAGCTTTAAAAGAAGCTGTTAAAAGTCAAGTTTTAACTTTAAGATATATTGAAGGTATTTTAATTAATTGGGCTCAAAATGGAGTTAAAGAAAGATATATTGATGAAAAACCACAAGAAAGAAAAGTAAAAGAAAGTCATTATCATTGGTGGGAAGATGAATAAAGAAAAAACAAACAAAGTATTAGATTACTTTGAAGAACTCTTTCCTGATGCTCATTGTGAACTCAATCATCAAAATGTCTTTGAACTTTTAGTAGCTGTCATGCTTTCAGCACAAACAACTGATAAAAAAGTCAATCAAGTGACGGCTTCACTTTTTAAAAAGTATCCTACTGTTGAATCTTTTGCTTTAGCATCTCTAGAAGATTTACAAGATGATATTAAAATAATTGGACTTTATAGAAATAAAGCTAAAAATTTAAAGAAAATGGCACAGGTTTTGCTTGAAGAATACAATGGTGAAGTGCCAAAAACAAGAAAAGAATTAGAAAGTTTACCAGGAGTAGGTAGAAAAACAACGAATGTTGTTTTATCTGTTGGTTTTGATGAACCTGCATTTGCTGTAGATACACATGTTGAACGGATTTCTAAAAGATTAGGCTTTGCTAAAAAAGATGATACAGTAAATGATGTTGAAAGAAAGGTTTGTCGTTCTATTCCTAGAGATAGATGGAATAAAGCACATCATCAGTTCATATTCTTTGGTAGATATTTTTGTAAAGCACAAAATCCAAATTGTAAAGAATGTCATTTATATGATATGTGTAAAGATAAAATAAAAGAATCGAAAAGATAACTATGGATCAAAATATTCAAAAAATATTAGAAATAAAAAATAAAAAAATGCAAAAAGCATTTAATCAAAATCATATTGAATTACTTTTTTTAGATAACAAACAAGAATTATTAAATTATTTAGATTCTTTACTTAAAGATGATCAAACAGTAGGTGTTGGTGGTTCAATGACTTTATTTGAAACAGAAGTTATTAATTATTTAAGAAATAAACCTGTTCGTTTTTTAGATCGTTATCAAGAAGGTCTTTCTAGAGATGAAATTGAAGATGTTTTTCATCAATCATTACTCGCTGATGTTTATTTAACAAGTTCAAATGCAATCGATAGAAATGGAAATCTTTATAATATTGATGGAAATGGGAATCGAGTAGCAGCAATGATTTATGGTCCTAAAAAAGTGATTGTGATTGTTGGCATGATTAAGATTTTTGATGATGAAGATTCAGCTATTCAACATATTAAAAACATATCATGTCCAGCCAATGCATTACGTTTACATAAGAACACACCATGTGTTCAAGTTGGAAAATGCGTAGATTGTCAAAGTGACGATCGTATATGTAGTGCTTATGTGAAGATTGCAAGGCAACCGTTAAGTAGAATGACGGTGCTTGTTATAAATGAAGAATTAGGATATTAGGGGGTAATACTATGTTTGAAAAAGTAAATATTCAAGATTTAAAGTTTAATCCTTTTGATGAAATTAGTAATCATTGGGTACTTATTTCAGCTAAAAAAGATGGAGTTGTTAATACAATGACAGCAAGTTGGGGACAACTTGGACATTTATGGGGTAAAAATGTAATGACTGTTTATATTCGACCTCAAAGATATACGAAAGAATTTGTAGATGCCGGAGATTATTTTACTGTTACTCTATTTGATGGTTATAAAAAGGAATTAGGTGTTTTAGGTTCTAAATCTGGTAGAGATGGCGATAAAATTGCTGAAGTTTCTTTTGATATAGAAGAAGTAGAAAATCAACCAACTTTTAAACAAGGTAAAATGGTTTTTGTATGTAAGAAAATTTATAGTGATATGATTGATCCTAAACAATTTATTGATTCATCTTTAGATGAAAGATGGTATCCACAAAAAGATTATCATCAAAGATATATTGGTGAAATTATTGCTGTTTATGAAAATAAATAAAAGTTAAAAGAGGTTCGAATGAACCTCTTTTATGCGTCTGAACGTTCAAATTTATTTTTCATTGAAAGACTTAATTCGTTTAAAACAAGTGAAATTGTTTTATTTGTTTCTTCTTTTAACATATCAGCTATTTCTTGATTGGCTTGATGTTTAAGTTGAAGTTGTTTGTTTAAATCGTTTTCTTTTTGTAAAAGTTCATCATAGATGTTTATTAAGTGATGCCCTTTAGCCATAACATTTTTTTGATAACGTTCGATATGAATAGATGATTTCTTATAGGAAGCATCTGCCATAGCAGCAATTAAACGACTTGACCAATAGAAATTATCTGTAGAGACAGTTTCTGTTGTATTAGATAAATAATCTGGTGTTTGTGTAATATTTCCATAGAAAGGAACTATAGTATTAAATACGTTAGATGCATAAGCAATCCATTCTATTGCTTGATAGGCTGGTGATACATGATTTCTAAGTTGGATAATAGATAAGAAATCATTTCTATTGATACCAATAGGACGATACATTCCTTTTTTTGATAAATCTCCATATGTTTTATAAGGGTCAAAATCAGTTCCTTGGAAATGTAAAGATAAAACATATTTAACATCTTCTACTGTAATTTTCTTTTCTGGTACTTGTGACCATGGAATATCATCATCAAATGGTTGATGATTAAATGTATGTGGATTAAAATATCTTTCAATATCATAAGTACGTGGTGTATTGTAAATATGATCAGAATCATCATGACTTCCAAATGTGTCACGAGCATTAAATTTAGAATTTAAAGAAAGATCTAGATGATATTTTTCTATGAATTCTTTCATATCTGAAGAACACATATGATTTTTCTTGGAAGTAAGTGCATCTTCTAAATCAAAATTATCAATACCAAATTGATTAGGCATAGCTACATAGTGATCATCTGGAACTTTTTTAGCTATCCAATGATGTCCACCAATTGTTTCTAACCACCATATTTCATTTTGATCTTGAAAAGCAATTCCATTCATTTCATAGGTACCATATTTCTCTAATAGTTGACCTAATCTTTCAACACCTTCACGGGCACTATGAATATAAGGTAAAACAATATAAACAATATCTTCTTCTCCAATTCCACCAGGAATATTGTTTTCTTGATCATATTCTACTAATGGATCAGCCCCTAATACTCTTGGATTTGAGGTAATTGTTTCTGTTGCTGTCATCGCAATATTTTCTTCATTAATACCGCTGGCAGCCCAAATTCCTTTTCCTTTAACCGCATTAGGCATTGCTGTATAAGACATAGGATGATCTGGTAAATCAATTTCTAAATGTGAAATAACTGTTTTATATTTTCTTTTTTGTTCTTTTGAAGAAATGACAATAAATTTTTTAGGTGTAAAACCATTAGCTCCAGAATCATCATTTCTAGCAATCATTGTAGAACCATCATAGGATGCATTTTTTCCTACTAATAATGTTGTACAAGACATAAAATTCCCCCTTTATGTTTTTATATTATAATACAAAAAAAGGGAAATGCATCCCTTATGATTGATATTTAATGGTAAATTGACTTCTACCATTTCTTTTAGAATGATAAAGAGCCTCATCAGCTTCTTTAAAAGCTTCATCAAAAGTTAATGATGTATTAAATGCATAAATACCCATACTCATAGAAAAACGAAGACGATTATGAGATAAAGTAATTTCATCTAAATGATTCATTAATTCTTTACATAAATAATTTAAATCATTTTGAATATTTTTCACAAAGATAACAAATTCATCTCCACCCATTCTAATTACAATATCATCTTGATTTGTATAAAACAATAAATACTTAGCTAGTGAAATTAATAATTCATTTCCTGATAAATGACCATAAGTATCATTAACTTCTTTAAAATGATCAATATCTAAAACAATTAAAGCATTTTTTTGACCAGGATGATGCTTAATATATTCATTAACAATATATTTTCCAGCTTCTAAATTATATAAATGAGTAAGAGAATCTCTTTGAGCTCTTTGTTTTAAAGTATTTTGTTCATGCCAACGATGAGTAATATCTGAAGCTGTTGCTAGTATGATTTCAGGTTCATCATTTGAATTATAAATAGTAGTAGCATCTAATGATTTAACATAATAATCTTTTGAATTTCTTTGATGTTCTCTAAAAATAATTGGTCCTTTACTTTTTTGAGTAAATAAATCAACTATTTTTTGTTTATCTTCTTCAAAGACAGTAGACTTTGAAGAAGTAACATAATCTAAATAATGATCATAAACTCTTTTTTTAGATTGATCTAAAATATCAATAATCATACGATCTTCATGAATATGATATTCTAATATAGAAATAGAATTATCTTTTAATGCCATTTGATATTTTTCTTTTTCAATTAATGAATTTAATTCTCTATTTTTAATAGGCGTAATATCACTTATGCAACTTTGAACAAGCACATCTTTTTGTAAATTAAAAATAAATTGTCCTTGATCATAGACCCATAAATAACTATGATCTTTTCTTCTAATACGATACTCTAATTGATGTCTTTCAAGAGAAGAGACGTCTTTTGAAAGTGTTTCAATGACATGATAAACATCATTTTTATGAATACAATTAATCCACTGATTTTGTACATTGTTTAAAAATTCTTCTTTACTATGATATAAAAGTAGATTTAATAAATGGTCATTTACATCGATAATTGTTAGATTTTTATCTAATTTAAAAGAACATATAGGTAATGAATAAAATGGACCCTGTAAAACGGACACAAGAAAAAAAGTACTTTGGTGCTTAGTCC
>OIWP01003534.1_pt1 | contig 12738 bp, 10 predicted proteins | sample 1587661 | NCBI WGS metagenome assembly OIWP01 (sample SAMEA3888899, study PRJEB22519) | human gut metagenome | biome: human gut; feature: human-associated habitat; material: faeces | place: Denmark | collected 2010 | reverse complement strand
TCCGTGACAGGTATTTATGTTAACATATCTGTCAGACTTTGTCAACAACTTTTTTGAAATCTTTTCAAGTTTCTTTCGAGCTGTTGTGTTGTCTCGGTGTTGCCTCAACAACGAATCTGAGTATATCATCCGCTAGTGTACTTGTCAACACTATTTTTTGAATTTTTTACACAAATTATCCCCTGCCGCATCAATTCCGCATAAACAGGGGATTTTAACCATGTTTCAATTATGTTTATTGCTATTTTACAAAGATAGGAAGCTTTTGTCCGAGCTGTTCCACCAGATATGCCAAATAGTTATTTTCATACAAACATGTAAGTATTCTGCTGTCTCTGGTATAATCTACGATCACCTGGCCCAGGGTTCCCAGGTCTCTGAAGATATTAAATGCGTATATTGTCCAAACAATTAGAACAGTTTCTAAGATTCCAACCACAATACCTAGTAATTTGTCCAGGCTATGTACTATAGGTAGTTTCACGATCATCTTTGCCGAGAAAAATACGATATTAAGAAGATGATGCACCAAACCGATCGCCGCCAGCAACAGTATTGTCAGGATCACATTGAATATCTTTCCATCAAAGTAACTGCTCAGACCATTCCCGATCAGGAACAGCACCACACAGGTAATCAGCAGGGAGATCAGAGAGATCAGGGATTTTACCATTCCCTTCTTGTAGCCGTCCATCACCATGCAGATCAATACTACTGCCATGATGACCAGTAATAAATTCAGATTCATTGGTATACTCCTTTATTTTAACTGTATCGTATCTATTGTACTATCTGTCACCAGATAATATTTGTAGGAACCTCCTGCAGGAAGCAGAAGCCGGGCACTCTTACCGAAGCTGCCATGGTATTTTTCCACACCGTCCGTTGTAAATATCTGGCACTCCGATTCGTTGTAGATCACCATGTCATCATCCCCGAAGAAAATATCCGTATAATCCACATCAAAATAATAGCTGCCCACCTTTGCTGCCGAAGTATTGTACACATCCATGCGGTACTTGGTCTCCGCCTGGTCCGAAAGGAACACCAGTCCTACATATTTATCACTGTAGAAAACCGACTGGATCTCGTCGTCATACAGGTATTCTCCCGCCGTCACAGGCTTCTGGGTACCCGAATAGATCATAAGGCGGCTGTCACCTACTGCAAACGCTGTATCATTATTCATAAACTGCACTTTCGGCACGACCAGGTCGGAATAAGAATATGCGCTGACCATATAATCGCTCTGATTCTCGCCCACCGGTCCGAAATTGTAGAATGTCACATTACTTTTTACTACGCCTGCATCCACATACAGGTAACTGATCGCCAGAAGCTCTCCGTCCGGTGACAGGCTGATGGATACCGGATACCCTCCATCCGTCATATGTGCCTGTCCCGTATAGCTGTTGGTCCCGTCCGCTTCGTAAGTCATGATCCATGCTACATCCGTATCCGCCAGCACTGTTGTCACTCTTCCCGTTTCCGACACTGTGATATTTCGGATCGGCATGGTCGTTGTAATAGTTCCCAGTTGCTTGTCCGTATTCTGCACGTAGATCTCACGGCCGTTATAACTGCCGATAGCTGCCACATCGCCACAAGTAGCGATCTTCACATCCTGGATCACATAAGTCTGATTCCACTTTACATTTCCCTTGGCATCCGTACAGTGAGCGCCGTCTTTACTATATGTAAGAATACTGTTTTTCAACCGTATGTCTGTGGCATCCGATGAGACCTCCCGGCTAATGGAAGATACGGTGTCATATCCCGTATAGATATGTCTCTTTGCCTGTACCACCACAAGAGCAAGTGCCGCTCCCAAAGCCGCCACCACCAACAGCACCCGGTACACGATTTTCAGCCGGTGTTTACGGATCTTTTTCTTATAGTCATCCTGACTCTTTTGCCGCTTTTCTTTTTCCTTCAGATAATTCTTGATATCTGCTGCCATGTATCTGTTTCCTTATGTATTATCGTAACTATTAAGAATCGCATTCGCAAAATTACTGCGGCGCAGTCTGCTTTTTGCTCATGTAGTTACAGTATAACACACTTCCCCTTTTTGAAAATAAGTTTTTTACGGGAGAAGGATTTCCTGACCGATCTTGATATCATCGGGGTCAGCAATACCGTTCAGGGAACAGATCTCAGATACTTTACTGTTGCTGCCGTAGTTCCGCAGAGAAATACCGATCAGTGTGTCCCCTCTCTGGATAGTATAATGTGTGGGTTGAGCAACCGCCTCCACTGTAGGAGTCTCTGCCACTGCAGATTCTGCAGTCTGTGTCACATCCTGTGTTGTTTCCTGTGTCGTGTTCTGTTCTGTTGCCTCCGTCACATCTGTCGTATTTTTTGTGACATTGCTGTCCGCAGAGGTTCCATCCGCTACACTGCCCGTATTTTCTTCCGTCAGATCTACAGCACTGTTTCCCGTTCCATCCATTGATGCATTTTCCGTGCCTTCCGGCATCGCTGTCTCTGCTGCAGCCCCAGTAGTATTTCCCGCCGCAGCATTTTCCTGTCGCAGAGCATCCTCCAGCTTGTCCTCCGCCACCAGCGTGCTGATCTGGCTCTGTTCCTCCACCGCATCCGGCAGTTTCTGCTCCATCAGGTTGCTCATGGCCTGCCTGGCTGTCTCCCCCAGGGATTCTCCGGTGCTTTCCTGCCGCATCAATGCCAATGCCATCACGCAGAGCAGAACAAAGACACCGGCAGCCGCCATTTTCATCCGACGCAGTCCGGTCGTTGGCATGGGTATAATATTATCCGGTTCCCTGCGTCTGTTCTCTACCGCTCTGCGATATTCCACAGGCGCATTCTCCGTATGTCCGGCGGCACGGAAGGCATTTCCGCTCTCCTGTCTCTGTCTGCGTTCCTCCTGCCGTTTCTTCACCACTTCGTATTTTTCCTGATCCACCTTCTCCGGTGCCGCCTCTTCGCCCCGGTTCTCCAGCATATATGCCAGCATACTGTCATTCTTCTCATAGAACTGCGCATACCCCGACACATAACGGCAGATCTCCTGTTCGCAGATCTGGAAGCCTTCCACCATCTCGCCATTCAGTATCTGGTAGCCTAAAAAGGTCATTTCCGAAAAATACTTTCTCCGCAGCTTCTCAATCTCCTGTTCCTGCGCCTGGGACAGGTGCCGCACCGGCTTCTGCAGGAAATTCAGCTTTGCGGAGCCATAGGCGAATAGATATGCCACACCGTCCTCTGCTGTCTTCCTGCCGTATAATGCTATGGCAATATCCTTGTTCTGTGCCATTCCATTCATTTGTTTTATGTAAGATACCACATAATCTTCCACATAGATTCTGCAGTGCTTGTCCGCCTCTCCGATCTGCGTTATGTTCTTCGGTAATTCCATACAAAAAACACCTCCCATGCCGTTTCTATCAGTTATCACTAACTATAGCATCCGCACAGGAGGTATTTTAGCGTTCTTTGTCGCACCTCTTCAAAAACAGTTCGACAAAGTTTGCACCATATTCTATGTATTCTTAGCTATGCTTCAAACTTATATACGGTAACAGAATCGTATTCTCTGCCGTTCTCCCCGCCAAATACATAGGAGGGGAAATTCTCATGATGAATGGTATCCGGGAAATACTGGGTCTCCAATGCAAAACCGCAGCGGTTGCCGTAGGTCACCCCATCTTTTCCGGGCTGTACATCAATAAAATTGCCTGCATAAAACTGCACTCCTGGCAGGGTGGTGTATGCCTTCATTACTCTGCCGCTCTTCGGGCCTTTTACTGTGGCAATATGCCGTAATGTACCGTCGTCGTTCCATCCATCGATCACGAAATTATGGTCATAGCCTCCGGTCAGGAGTAACTGCTCATAATCTTCCCGGATGTCTCTGCCGATCTTCTTGGGCTGTGTAAAATCCATGGGTGTGCCTGCTACCGCACGAATCTCACCGGTAGGGATCGATCCTGCTGCCACCGGAGTAAAGTGAGAGGCTCTCAGCCACAGTTCATGCTCTTCAATGCTGCCTGCACCGTGACCGTCCAGATTGAAATAGGAATGGTTGGTCAGGTTGATAATGGTCTTCTTGTCACTGGAAGCATGGTAATGCAGAGTCAGCTCATTCTCTTCACTCAGAGAGTAGGTTACGGATACCTTCTTATTGCCGGGGAATCCCAGATGTCCATCCTCATCCTCCAGAGAAAATGTCACGCTGTTCTCTCCCATCTCCGCATCCCAGAGTCTCTTATGGAAGCCCAGCTGCTTATGAGTATGTAAATTGTTGGCACCGTCATTTTTGTCCAGCTGATAAGTAACGCCATCCAGCGTATACTCTGCACCGCCGGTACGGTTCGCACAGGGGCCGATCACCGTGCCGAAAAAGCTGTCGTTGCCGTAATAGCTCTCACCATTGTCAAATCCCAGCACCAGGTCGTCCGCCTTGCCCGTGGCATCCGGTACCAGTACGCGCACCAGAGTAGCGCCCAGATCCGTTATCTCTGCTTTCATCCCTTGATCATTACTCAGGGTATACAGAGATATCTCTTTTCCTTCCGCACTTTTCCCAAATAAACTTTTTATTACTGCCATTGTCTTGTCCTCCCTCTTTTAACTATAATTCCACTCTGCCCTCTAAGGCACGGAGTAATGTTACCTCATCAATATATTCCAGATCTCCTCCTACAGGGACACCACTGGCAATTCTGGTCACCTTGATTCCTGTGGGCTTGATAAGCTTGCTGATATACATTGCCGTGGTCTCACCTTCCAGGCTGGAATTGGTTGCGATAATGACCTCCTCCACATCACCCTGCAGACGTTCCATCAGTTCCTTCAGCTTGATGTCACCGGGTCCCACACCCAGCATCGGGGAAATGGCACCATGCAGTACATGGTACACGCCCTCATATTTGCCGGTCTTCTCATAAGCCGCCAGATCTCTGGTGTTCTCCACCACCATAATGGTACGATGATCCCGTCTGGGATTCGCACACACCGGGCAGAGTTCCTTATCCGTCAGAGTATAGCATTCCTTGCAATAGCGGACATTGGCTCTGGCTTCGATCATGACGTTTGCCAGTCTGTCCACACGGTCCTTCGGCATATTGATCAGGTGAAAAGCCAGTCGTTGTGCGGACTTACTGCCAATCCCCGGAAGGGCTGCCAGTTCTTCTATTAATTTATTGATCTGTCCGCTGTAGAGTTCCATTAGAAAGGAAATCCTCCTAATCCTCCGGTCATTTTGCCCATAAGTTCTGCATTGGCTTCATCCGCCTTGCGCAGTGCTTCGTTGGCTGCTGCCACGATAGCATCCTGCAGAGTCTCGATATCCTCGGGATCCACGATCTCCTCTGCCAGCTTGATGGATGTGATCTCTTTTTTACCGTTGATGGTCACTTCCACAGCTCCTCCACCTGCGGATGCGGAGAACTCCTTGGTCTCCAGTTCCTTCTGTCCTTCTTCCATCTGACGCTGCATTCTCTGTGCCTGCTTCATCAGATTATTCATATTTCCGGGCATTGCGCCTCCGGGAAATCCACCTCTTTTTGCCATGTTGCTGTTTCCTCCATATTATTTATAATTGAGTTATTATTCTATCTTACCTTATCTGCAAGTCTGCCGCAATCCCAAATTCACGCAGGATCACTCTTCCTCATCGATCTCCATGTTGATGACCTTACTGAGATCCACATAGTTGTCTTCGAATTCTCTGCTGCTTTCCACCGTCTGGATCGTCACTTCAATCTCTTTGCTGGAAAAATCGGACAACAGCATTTCCAGCTGCTGCTTGTTCTGCTCGTGAGCTTCTCCTTTGAAATAATCGGAAGCCAGTCCGTCCTCCAACACCACCATGAGCTTGTTGTCTCCACCCAGACTTAATCGGGCGTTTTTCAGATACATCTTCATGGGATTCTCAGCATTTCCCACGATAGCCGGCCATTTCCGTACAATCTCCTGAATATCCCCGGGAACCGCCTTCGGCAACTGTGGCTTCGGCTTTGCCACACCGGCCTGCGGCACTCCCTGTGCTCCGGGAGCTCCGGCAGGCATCTGGGCCGCCGTGACTACAATACCGTTCTCGACCTTTTCCTCCACCTGGCGGATTCTATCCAGGACCGCCTCCTGATCCGTCTCCATCTCCGGCTTGCACAGCTTGATCAGCGCGATCTCTACCAGAATACGTTTCTGTGCCGCATAGCGGATCTGGCCGGACAGTTCGGAGAAAATATGAATATAGCGGATGATCTGGTCCATGGACAGCATGGAAGCTTCTTCCTTCAGATTCGCCAGATTGTCCGTAGACATGTCTATGACATCCTCCAGATTATCCGCTGTCTGTACCAACATCAGATTCCGCAGATACCAGGTAAAGTCCGTGACAAACTGTACCAGCTCCCTGCCCTGCATGACGATCTCTTCCAACAGTTCAATGCAGCCTAACACATTCCGGTCCATAACGAAGCGCAGCAACCTGCTGAACACTTCCGTATCCACTGCCCCCAGCACATCCAGGGTCATATCGTAGGTCAGTTCTTTGCCCAGATGGAAGGCAATACACTGATCCAACAGGCTCAAGGCATCACGCATGGAGCCGTCTGCCACCTTGGCAATGTAGCGCAGAGCTCTGTCCTCCACCTGTACCTGCTCCGTGTCCATCAGTTCCTTCATGCGATCCGTGATGGTATCAATGGAGATTCGTTTAAAATCATATCTCTGGCAGCGGGACAGGATCGTAATGGGGATCTTGTGCACCTCTGTGGTCGCCAGAATAAAAATAACATAAGAGGGCGGCTCTTCCAGCGTTTTTAACAATGCGTTGAAAGCTCCGGGGGAGAGCATATGCACCTCGTCGATGATGTAGACCTTGTATTTTCCCTCCGCGGGAGAATAGGATACCTCGTCGATGATCTCACGGATATTGTCCACACCGTTATTGGAAGCCGCATCGATCTCGATGACATTCATGCTGGCTCCTGCTGCGATTGCCTTACAAATACGGCATTCCCCACAGGGGCCGTCCTCTGTGGGGTGTTCGCAGTTCACTGTTTTCGCAAAAATCTTGGCCACCGTGGTCTTACCGGTACCTCTTGTTCCGGTAAACAGGTACGCATGGCCGATCCGGTTCGCCCGCAGCTGATTCTTCAATGTCGTCACGATATGATCCTGACCCTTGACATCGGAAAAAGCGTCCGGGCGGAATTTCCGGTATAGTGCTGTATATGACATGTTTTTTCTCTCTTCCTTGTAACTATTCAGAGCCATCAAATATTAGCAGATGCTTGTCGAAAATAGTTACTCATTAATTTTCTGTCTTAATCGCCGAAGCAGATGCCCAGCAGCTTCGCTTCCTGTACGATGGTAGCATCGGGATCCACGGTCTTTAACTTGCCCGCTACATCCTCTAACGGAACTCTTACGATCTCACGGTTCTTATAGCCTACCATGAAGCCGTACTGGTTGTCCAGGATCAGCTTACCTGCCTCGGAGCCCAGACGGCTGGCGAATACTCTGTCATAAGGGCAGGGGCTTCCGCCTCTCTGCATATGGCCGGGTACGGTGACACGTACTTCTCTGCCGGTCTTCTCCTGGATCTGTGCAGCCACTTCGTAAGATACGGAAGGGAACGGATATTTTTCCATCTTTTTCTTGTAATCTTTTTTGGTCAGGGCAGCATCTTCCTTGGAAATCGCACCCTCAGCCACAGCGATAATGGTAAAACGGCAGCCCTTTTTGTCCCTGTCTTCGATCTTCTCGATCACCTTATCGATATCATAAGGGATCTCCGGGAGCAGGATGATGTCCGCACCGCCTGCCATTCCGGCATTCAGGGTCAGCCACCCTACTTTATGTCCCATAACTTCCACGATAAATACTCTGCCGTGAGAAGCTGCTGTGGTATGGATGCAGTCGATGGCATCCGTAGCAATATCTACTGCGCTCTGGAAACCGAAGGTCATATCAGTACCCCACAGGTCATTGTCGATGGTCTTGGGCAGGGTCACGATATTCAGTCCTTCCTTGCGCAGCAGGTTCGCAGTCTTGTGGGTGCCGTTACCACCGAGAATTACAAGGCAGTCCAACTGCAGCTTGTAATAGTTCTGCTTCATGGCTTCCACTTTGTTCAGCCCGTTGGGATCCGGATCCTGGATCGTCTTGAACGGGGTCCGGGAGGTTCCCAGGATCGTGCCGCCCTTGGTAAGGATGCCGGAGAAATCCTTGTCTGTCAGCATGCGGAAATTACCGTAAATCAGTCCTCTGTAACCGTCCAGAAAACCATAGATTTCAACCTCTTCCTTGCCGTTCGCCAGGGTCTTCACCACGCCTCTCATGGCTGCGTTCAATGCCTGACAGTCACCACCGCTCGTCAACATTCCGATTCTCTTCATCGTAGGATCCTCCGTTTCTATATTTCATTATTTTCTCTTGCGTTTGCTGTAACTATGCAAAACTGTCTTCGTTCTGCCAATACTTATTTCTATTTTAATACATTTATTTTCATCTGAAAATAGTTTGTTGTAATTTCCGGCAGATTTCTCCCCTATGGCAAAACAAACCTCAGAAGCACCGGGCCTCTGAGGTTCGCTTATCATCTTATCATACGTTATTTGAATTTAAACTTTCCTTTGATCATGGTCACGTAGACAGCTGCGCCGCCACCGCCGACCACTACGGCTCCGGCTGCTGCCGCTGCCGCCACGCGGCCTGCGTTCGTTCCCTTACCGGAGGTCTCCGTTATCTGCTCTGTGCCGGATTCCTGAGAGCCGGAAGTCTGGGCGGTCATGGAATCTATCCGCTCCTCCTGCGGCGCTTCTCCACTCGATTCCTGCGTGTCCTGTGCCTCCCCGGAGGGCTTTGCCGCATCTTCCTTACGGTTTTCGTCCGCAGCGGGTGTTGTCGGGGGCACGGGAATTACAGAAGGCTTTACCACACCGGGTGTGGCAGGCGTTGCCGTGGCTGCGGGAGGTGTTGCCGCGTCCGTGGCCTTCTGGTCCGTATTGGACGCCTGACTGCTGTCATCGTCGTCATCATCGTCATCGTCGTTACTGGCAGCAGGCTTCTTCGGTGCGATCTCATAACCGCAGATCGTACAGATTTCCGCCCGTTCTGTGGTGGCCGCGCCACCGGATGCATGCTTTTCCGTATTGCTGGTGATTCCACAGACACCACACTTATGCCAGTGTCCGGTCATATCGGACAGATATCCTTCTGCCCAGCTATGATCCGTCTTCGGAAGAACGATCTCTGTCGCTGTTATGCTCTTGCTTCCGTCTGCGGATGCAAAATACAGTCCGCAGACGTCGCAGGTCCAGTATTCGATGCTGCCCTCTGCCTGACAGGTGGGTTCCACCCGGTCGTGGCGGTTCAGCGGGCCGTGACCGGAGTTCCATGTCTTCGATACGGCGGGGCTTGCGTTATAATCATCAGTTTCCGCATAGCGGATCCGTGCAGTCACCTTCTCGTTGTGACCGACTCCGGCGGATTTGGTCTGCCCCCAGTCCGTTCCATCGAAGCTGAACTCCACGTCAGTGCGGTCTGTGGTGATCTGCGCCGCCAGATCGTTGCCGCTGACGGTAAAGGTCATGTCAAAGGCATCCGGATCCGGGGTATCCTCGCGGTCTGCTTTTGCGGTACGAAGGATGTGCACACCAACATAGAAATTCTCATAATTCTGTGACTGTAATTCAACCGATAATGTGGCAGTCTTGCCGATATCTTCCACAGTATTTTCTCCCAGGGTAAATATCAGCTTTCCTTCCGAATATTCAACCTCGGAATCTGCTGCCAAAATGTTCTCTGAATCCTCTCTCGTTATAACAGTCATTACTGTTTTTCCCAGATCTTCGGGCAACCCCGGTATTTGCACAGCCCTCTCTTCCTTGGCTGCCCAGCTGTATTGCAGTTTCAGATCTTCAAGGTTCCAGGCTGATGCCGGTTGAATCCTCAATTTCACCGATGCGGTCAACGTCTGATAGTATTCCGGATGTTCCGGAACAAATGTCGCCGTATAGGTCTCGCTGTCACTGACATAAGGAATCTCATCTCCGTCGATCTTCCAGCTTCCGTCAATAACATTATTCCCCAGCTTCGCTGTCAATCCGTTCACTGTAAGGCCACTCAGTTTCGTGCCATAGGTTCCGCTGGCAATGCCATCACCCTCTGCCGTAAGTGCTGTCGGGGCGATATTCACAGTCAGATCCTTCGTTGTCTGCTCCGGGAAGAAGGAAGAGTTTGTCCCGGTGTAAACGAGAGTGAAAGTGGTCTCGCCCACGGTCTGCGCCTTGTAAGTTGCGATGCCGTTCTTGAAATCCGCTGCGCTTACCACCGGGGTATCCCCGATCCGGATCTCGAAGCTGCCGTCCGTATCTTCCGCAGAGATGAGCTGTTCGTCTGTCACAAAGTTTACCAGTGCCTTTGCGTTAAAAGTAATATCTTGTCCATAGGTGGGAGTGTTGGTATCTGCTCTCTCAAACTGCAGACCGGTGGTGTAATTTACACCAACTGCATTATTTTCCCCAAGCGAAGGATAGTAGGCTATGCCATTCTCTTTGTCGTTGGCTTTCTTCGTCCAGATGTCAGGGTTAAAATCCTCATCTTTTATTAGCTTTTCAAAGAAGTCGGGTGAGGTCAGTTGCAAGGTAGAACGTCCCCGTTTCCCCTCTTCCTCTTCTTTTACATCATAAACATCATTATTGAAATAGCAATTCGTTGTACCGTAATCTCCACTGTTCACTATTCCTGCACAATCTTCATCACTTGTAACAGCAGCTATACTAATGCAATGATCAATAACTTTAAATGGACTATAACCACAGATTCCTGCCGCAGAATCCTTTCCCTGTACGTCTCCTGCAAAAAAGCACTGGGAAATCTTAGTATATTGTCCAACATTGCCGCAGATTCCACCTGCTGTATACCCTTTTACCGTTCCGGTAAAGGAGCAGCCATAAATTTCGCCCACAGACAAGCTTTCGCAAATTCCTCCTGCCTCGGTATTCGAAGCAATCACTCCGTTGGCAGCCAAAAGCATTACTTTACCGCTTTCGCTGAGCTGGTTTTGCGTGTAGCCAATCTGGGCAAACAAACCAGAACTATAAACATCATTTTCTTTTGTCATATCCACATGGCTTATCGTATGTCCGTCTCCACTGAATTTTCCTGTGTACGGAGTTCCTGGATCTCCAATGGAACTGAGTTGTACTCCACTCACATCAATATCGTTCCCCAGGACATAGTTTGCACTCCATTTTGTCTCATCCCTATCCTGTCCGATGGCTGCGAATTCCTCCGCCGTGGTGATCAGGGTATAGATATCCCAGTCGTCGCCATTCGTTGTAACATAGTTGTATACCGGTACGGGAGCAGTCTTCGTCTCTTTGATATCTGCCACCTTTGTCAGATTGATGTAAGTCCCTGTGGCTGTACCGAATCTGCCCTGTGTAGCCTTTGCAGTGCTGGTATCGACACTGCCCTCTTTCCAGCTTGCAGAATCCAAGCCCTTCGGAAGTGCACCGCAAAGCTGCCCTGCCGTTAGTGCTGTTCCAGCGTCAAAGCCTCCGGTAATTGCATCCATATTGTAATAACAATTTGAAATATGCCCCGTACTTTTAGAATCAGTGCTACCTACAATTCCGCCAAAAGATTCTCCCCCACTGACTTTCCCCAGATTTACACATGCAGTAATACTCGCAGACGCAGTGGTATCATCAAAGATGCCAAATATTCCACCACCGGCACTTTGATAAGCTTTATTTATAATCATTATCTCACCGGTATTCAGGCAATTCTCGGCAATACCACCCATCCCGGCAATACCACCAACTCTCCCTCGCCCTGTTACCTTACTACTATTGTAACATTGCGAGACTTTACCAACCGAATATCCTCCAATCTTACCGCAAATACCGCCAACATCTGTTTTGCCGTTTATTGTATTTCCAATACTCCGACAGTTCTCAATATTTATTTCTTCTGCGTATCCCACGATGGCCCCAACAAAGTTTATTCCACAAATAACAGAATCTTTAACCGTAATATTTTTTATGGCACTATTAACATTATGTTTTGTGCATTCTCCAAACAAGCCGACACGATCTAATTCACCACTTATCTGCATTCCCGTCACAGTATGGTTATCGCCGTTAAAATTCCCTTTAAAAGGATTACTATGGTTTCCTATTGGTGTCCATTCCTTATTAGCCAAATCAATATCCGCAGTCAACACAATGTATTTATACAAATAAGCCTCTCCTTCATTCACAGTTTTTGCAAAATGCGCAAGCTGTGCCGCTGTCTCGATTTGAAATGGATCATCCTGTGTACCATCTCCCGCAGCAAACCCACCTGCAATCGTTTTACCATCCCAGGTATCTACTGTTTCCCCTTCCGCTCTTGCGCTCACCGGCACGGCGATCCACACCAGTGCCGCCAGGGCCAGCAGGGCCAGTCTCATCTTCATGCTCCATGCTTTTGTACTTTTCTTCATAACCCTCATGCCTTTCTATATCCTGCAAAATTTCAAATATTTCCCAACCCTTTGCAGATGTAAAATCCCAATCTTGTTTTTATACTTTCCGTATCATTTATTATACCGAAAAAGCAAAGGCATCGTCAATATTTTCCATACGATTCGTCTCATATTTTTATAAAATTTTGTCAAACAAGTGCGCCCACCGCAAAATCGAGCAGGCTGGCTCATCGTAAATCGAGTAGGAGACGGTGATTAACCGCCGTCCTCTCACACCACCGTGCGTACCG
>OIWP01003533.1_pt1 | contig 12739 bp, 7 predicted proteins | sample 1587661 | NCBI WGS metagenome assembly OIWP01 (sample SAMEA3888899, study PRJEB22519) | human gut metagenome | biome: human gut; feature: human-associated habitat; material: faeces | place: Denmark | collected 2010 | reverse complement strand
CCGCCAATGCGGCGGCATCATTCTCTCCTGAAGGCGGCGAAAGCAGGAATACGCCCTGTGCGCGGCCCAGGTCCAGATACTGGCAGGCCGCGTTTGCGCCGAACAGCTCGCACCCCACGTTCTGCAGCACGAGCCGGGCCACGGAAAGGTTATTTTCCAGCGGGATATTGGAATCCAGGAAAAAGGCGCTGTCCAGGTCCGCCTCGGCCAGTACGGCGATATATGCATCGCCGCCGAAACGCACGCCAAGGGCTTCCAGCTGGCTGCGCGCGCCGTCCCAGTCCAGCGTCTGCCCCAGCAGGAGCTGGAGCAGCAGATCCCGCACCACGGCGGGGCGCTGGGCCTCGATGATGCGCTGCAGCTCCTTTTCGTCCAGATCGAGGTTCTGTGTGCGGACGCGCGGCGCAGCGGCGGGCGCGGCTGCGGGCTTCGGCCGCAGGACAGATTCAAGGTGCATGTTCTCCTCGACCTGATCCCACGGGATGGTGATGCCCGCGCCGTGGGAGCAGAAAACGGAATCCGGCGTATTTTCAAGGTCGGCCGCCGGATCATAGGCCAGCGCAGCCACGACGGCCTCGGTGTTATGGCAGGGAAAATAGCCTGCGACCTCACAGCTCAGCCGCCCGCGGCCGCGGGTATAGGCGGCCACATCCCGCGCGTAGTCGCGAAGCTCGGAGACGGGCGCGCGGCCCTGCAGCAGCGTGCCGCCCGGCGTTTCGACCGGAGGATCAAAGCTGCCGCTCTTTGCGCGGATGTCAGAAATGGCCCGGCCGATCTGCTCGGGCGGAACAGTCAGCCGGAAGGCGTAATACGGCTCGAGCAGGATGCTCTCAGCCTTCATCAGGCCCTGCCGCACGGCGCGGTAGGTCGCCTGCCGGAAGTCGCCGCCCTCCGTGTGCTTCAGATGGGCGCGCCCGGCGGCCAGCGTGATGCGCAGGTCCGTGACAGGGGAGCCGGTCAGCACACCGAGGTGCTGCTTTTCCTGCAGATGCGTCAGGATGAGGCGCTGCCAGTTCCGGTCGAGCACGTCCTCGCTGCAGACGGTGTCGAATACGAGGCCGCTGCCCTGCGGCAGGGGAGCGAGGATCAGGTGGACTTCGGCATAATGCCGCAGCGGCTCAAAGTGGCCGACGCCTTCGACGGGCGCGGCGATGGTCTCGCGGTAGGAGATGCGGCCGGTGTCGAACGTGACGTCCCAGCCGAAGCGCATGCGGATGAGGCTCTGCAGGATCTCCAGCTGCACCGCGCCCATGAGCTGCACGCGAATTTCGCGCAGGCGGGCATCCCAGACCATGCGCAGCTGCGGCTCCTCCTCCTCGAGCAGGCGGAGCTTCGGCAGCGCCAGCTGCGGGTCGAGGTCGGCGGGCAGACGGATGCAGTAGCTCATCACGGGCTCCAGCGCCGCGCCGCGGTCCGGGGCGGCATCGCCGAGCGTATCTCCGGCCAGCAGGCCGCTCAGGCCGAGCGCGGCGCAGACGTCTCCGGCCGGGACCTGCTGCACGGCTTCAGATTCCGCGCCGGAATACAGGCGCAGCTGCGTGACCTTCGCCTCCAGCGGCTCGCCGTCCGGGCGATGGCAGCGCACGGCGGAGCGGACGGCAAGCGTGCCGCCCGTGACCTTCAGAAACGTCAGGCGATTGCCCTGCAGATCGTGGGCGATCTGATAGACGCGGGCCGAAAGCTCCGCGGGATAGACAGGCACGGGCGCAAGATGCTCCAGCGCCCACAGCAGCTCGTCGATGCCGTCAAGCTGCCGCGCCGAGCCGAACAGGCAGGGAAACAGCTCCCGCTTTGCCACGGCGTCGGCGGCAAGGGCGTCATCCAATGCGCCGGTGTTCAGAAAGTGCTCCAGCAGGGCTTCGGAGCTGAGGGCGACGGACTCGGCGTCGTCCAGCGCGGCACAGCGGTCGCTGAGCGCGGTGCGCGCATCGGCCAGCAGGGCGGCGCGGTCTGCGCCGGGCAGGTCCATTTTATTGATGAACACGAAGGTCGGGATATGATACCGCCGCAGCAGACGCCAGAGCGTCTCGGTATGGCTCTGGACGCCGTCGGTGCCGCTGATGACCAGCACTGCGTAGTCGAGCACCTGCAAAGTGCGCTCCGTCTCGGTGGAAAAGTCCACATGGCCGGGGGTGTCCAGCAGGGTGATATTCGTACTTCCCGTTTTCAGCAGGGCCTGCTTGGAAAAGATGGTGATCCCACGCGCCTTTTCCAGCGTGTCGGTGTCGAGGAAGGCATCTTTGTTATCCACCCGGCCCAGCTTGCGGATGCTGCCCGCGCGGTAGAGCATTGCCTCGGAGAGGGTGGTCTTGCCGGAGTCTACATGGGCAAGAATGCCCACCACCAGCTGTTTTTCGCTTTTTTCTGCCATGTCCGCTGCCCTCACACTGCGCCTGCGATGAGGCCGATGATGAGCAGCGCCCCGCCCAGGATGAGATTCGAGAGCATACTGCAATAGGTGCGCTCTTCCGGTTCCAGCTCCTCAAAGGAGACGATGCGCTCATCGGCAAAGTCCACGATGGACTTGGTGGAGTGGAACTTCTTCTTTTTGCCCAAATCCTTAAACTCTTCGCCCAGATGATGGATGGTCACACCGTCCAGACGCAGGTAGTTCACCCACGCCCACGCCAGCAGCACGACGCCCAACAGCAGGGCCGGGGCCTGCCACATGGTAAAAGTACCGTCGCTGACGTAGCGGTCCCACAGCAGCATCAGCACAGCCACCACCGACACCCGGGTGACGGATTTATACAGAATGGGGCGGAACATATATTTTTGATACATCGAAACCAGCTTTTTCATCCGTGTACTCCTTAATATAGGATTCATTCAGTAGTATTGTAGCATGATTTTATGAAAAAAGATAGCCGCTTTGCGTTTTCCAACTTTCGTTGTATCCATTCGTCATCTTGTAAAGGTATGACTTCTTTCCATTCTTTACCGTTTTTTTGCCGTCATTTTTCAGAAAAAAGCATCCGTTACCATTTTGTTTCTATTTCAGCGCTGTATGTCATTGACTTCTTTTGCCCACAATGTTAGAATACGAAAGGTGCGGTCCCGGGCGCTTTGTGCGTTTTTGGCACCCGGAGCGCGCCGTTTTTTGCATTTAGGATAGGAAAAAAGGAAAACAACATCTCGGAGGAGCGTATCTCAATGAACATCGATTTTGAGTCCCGCAACATCACCTGCCGCAGCTTCCTGAAGGGCGCAGGCGTCGTGGGTGCCGCCGGCCTGCTGTCCGCCTGCGGCGGCAGCAAGTCCAACAACTCCGGCAGCACGGCCGCTTCCGGCGCGGAAGCCCCCAACTCTACCGGTGCCACTCCCCTCAAGGAGTATATCTCCTGGGAGTCTGCCAACCGTGAGATCGAGAGCTGGAACCTGCTGTACAGCCAGACCCTCAGCGACGCCAACGTCGTCACCAACCTGTGGGACGGCCTGATGAGCTTCGACTGCTACGGCAAGCTGGTACCCGCCATCGCCACGAGCTGGGAGGCCAACGAGGACTCCACCGTCTGGACCTTCCACCTGCGCGACGATGTGGACTGGGTGGACTGCAACGGCGAGGTGAAGGAGCACCTCACCGCCACCGATTTTCTGGTCGGTCTGGAGTGGGTGCTGAACGCCTCCAAGAACGAGGCCAACAACACCTCTATGCCCACCCTGTACATCGTGGGCGCTGAGGAGTACTACGAGAAGACCAAGGATATGGGCGCTGCCGCCGCCGACCTGCACTATCAGGATATGCTGGACGCAGGCGTGGGCCTCGAGGCTCCTGACGACTACACTCTGGTGTTCACCTGCAAGGACTCCTGCCCCTACTTTGATACCGTGGCCTCCTACACCAGCTTCTACCCCGCCTCTCAGGTGCTGATCGACGAGCTGGGCATCGAGACCTTCCGTGGCTGCGACAACACCAATATGTGGTACTGCGGCCCCTATATCGTCGAGGAGTATATCCAGGGCAACACCAAGAGCTATATCCCCAACCCCCACTACTACGATGCTGCCAACGTCAGCCGCTTCGAGCGTCTGACCGTGACCATGATCTCCGATCAGGCCATCGCATTCCAGCTCTACCAGAACCGCGAGCTGGACGAGATCGACCTGAACGAGAGCACCATCACCACCATCACCTCCGACCCCAACAACGAGTACAACAGCCAGCTCTGTGAGAAGCGTGCCCGCCCCTCTGCCTACGCCATGCACTTCAACTACCAGAAGAACAACGCCGACGGCACCCCCGATGTGAACTGGAACAAGGCCATCGCCAACACCGCTTTCCGTCAGTGCTTCTACCGCGGCCTGGACCTGAAGGCATGGTTCTCCCGCTACAACAAGATCAACCCCCTGAAGTGCGAGAACGACTACTACACCATGAAGGGTCTGTGCTACAACACGCAGGGCGCTGAGTACACCACTCTGGTTGCCAAGGAGATGGGCTTCGACGCTGAGAAGTACGACGGCGAGACCATGATCCGCCTGCGTGCCAACGGCGGCGACATCTCCGCCCTGAAGAAGCAGGCCATGGAGGAGCTGAGCGCCATCGGCGTCACCTTCCCCGTCAAGGCTACCTACTTCATCATCGCCAGCAGCACCTCTGCACTGGACAACGCCACCATCCTGAAGCAGTGCTTCTCCGACAGCTTCGGCGATGACTTCATCAAGCTGGACATCCAGACCTACGTTTCCAGTCTGACCCAGGAGGTCCGCACTCCTCAGCTCCAGAGCTTTGTCATCAACGGCTGGAGCGCCGACTTCGGCGACCCCGTCAACTTCCTCGGTCAGGAGACCCTCCACGACGACAATGCTTTCTACTCACACTACTACTCCAACATCGCCCGGGTGGCTGAGGCTCCTGCCGACTACCAGAAGGACCTGATGGATGCTTTCGAGCAGTACACCGATCTGGTCAATACCGCCAACGCCATCGTCAACGACACCGACGCCCGCTACGAGGCCTTCGCCAAGGCTGAGGCCTATATGCTGGAGAACGTGCTGGTCAGCCCCACCTACTACGACATCGCATGGTCCCTGACCCACGCCAACGAGTACAGCAAGATCAACGCCATGTACGGCGGTTGCAACTACAAGGCTGTCAACTGGGAGACTTCCGAGGAAGCCTACACCACCGTCCAGTACGAGCAGTTCGCCAAGGCTTTCGACGCTGCTATTCAGGGCTAAGCAGACGTAAAAGTCATTCTATTTCAGTCAGCACATGAAATCTTTTCATTTTTATGTGTTTGCTGAATCAATAAGATTCAATCCGTACCAGAGTGTTTTTTCTTGACTTCCCGCCTGTGGGATGATAGAATATTTGCAATCGATACGGGTTCTGCAATGGCGCAGAAACAGATCAATAAAATCTGTCTCTGCGCCCTTTTTTACCTTTTTTTACCCCGTGGGAGGGTAAACTGGCATGGATAGGACAGGGATTTGGGAAATGCAGAGCCGTACCAGTCATTACAGGAGGGAAAGAATATGTACCACGATTTTGAGTCTCACACCATCACCCGCCGCAGCTTCCTCAAGGGTGCCGGCGCTGTTGGCGCAGCTGGTCTGCTGGCTGCCTGCGGCGGCTCTTCTTCCAGCACCGCAGCCAGCGCTTCGTCGGCTTCTTCCGGTGCAGCTGCTTCCAGCAAAGGCCTGAGCGAGCTGTTTACTTACGAGACTTCTGGCCGTGAGATCGAGAGCTGGAATATGCTCTACAGCCAGCAGGCCATCGACTTCAACGTGACGACCAACATCATCGATGGTCTTGTCAGCTTCGACAACTACGGCAAGCCGGTGCCGGCTCTGGCTAAGAGCTGGGAGCACAACGAGGACTCCACTGTCTGGACTTTCCACCTCCGTGACGATGTGGACTGGGTGGACATGAACGGCGAGGTGCAGGATCACCTGACCAGCAAAGACTTCCTCGTAGGCTTTGAGTGGGTGCTGAACGCAAAGAAGAATCAGGCCGCCAACACCTCCATGCCCTCCACCACCGTCGTGGGCGCCGCCGATTACTACGACAAGACCTATGCGATGGACGACGCAGCCGCCGCGGCCCTGACCTACGACGATATGCTGGCCGCAGGCGTCGGCATCGACGCGCCGGATGATTACACCGTCGTCTACACCTGCATAAATCCCTGCCCCTACTTCGACACCGTGGCTTCCTACGTCTGCTGCTATCCGGCACCCCCGGCTCTGGTGGAAAAGCTGGGCGTCGAGGGCTTCCGCGGCGTGGACTACACCCAGCAGTGGTGCTGCGGCCCCTACCTCATCGAGGAATTCGTCTCCGACAACTCCAAGCGGTTCATCCCGAACCCTCATTATTATGCAGCTGACGAGTGCAGCCGCTTCGAGCGCGTGTCCCTGAGCATGATCACCGACCTGACCGTCGGCTACCAGCTGTATCAGAACCGTGAGCTGGACGAGCTGGAGCTGAGCGAGAGCACCCTGACCACCATCCAGGCCGATCCCAACAGCGAGTACAATGCTCAGCTGTGCGAGAAGCGCCCCAAGAAGTTCAGCTACTGCTTCATCTTCAACTACGACAAGCGCAAGGCCGACGGCACCGCCGATGAGAACTGGAACAAGGCCATCGCCAACAAGGCATTCCGCCAGTGCTTCTCCAAGGGTCTGGAGCTGTCCAAGTTCTACGCTCGCTACAACCCCATCAACCCGCTGAAGTGCGAGAACGACTTCTTTACCATGAGCGGCCTGTGCTACACCACCGACGGCACCGATTACACCAGCCTGGTCGCTAAGGAGCTGGGTCTGGACGGCGAGAAGTATGATGGCAAGACCATGAAGCGTCTGCGCGCCAACAACGGCGACATCACCGACCTGAAAAAGCAGGCCATGGACGAGCTGAGCGCCATCGGCGTCACCTTCCCGGTGCACTGCTCTTACTATATCCTGGCCGGTTCCACCACCGCTCTGGACAGCGCGACCGTCCTGAAGCAGTGCTTCACCGACAGCTTCGGCGATGACTTCATCGTGCTGGACATCAAGACCTACGTTTCCTCCATCACCCAGGAAGTCCGCAATCCTCAGCTGCAGAGCTTCGTCATCAACGGCTGGGGCGCTGACTTCGGTGACCCCGTCAACTTCCTGGGTCAGGAAGTCCTGAGCGACGACAACGCTTACTACGCTCAGACCACCTCCTGGATCGCAGCCGTCGAGGCCGACCCGAAGGATTACCAGAAGGAGCTGCTGGCTGATTACCAGGAGTTCACCGATCTGGTCACCGAGGCAAAGGCCATCGTCACCGATACCGATGCACGCTATGCCGCATTCGCAAAGGCTGAGGCTTCCATGCTGAACAACGCACTGTGCATCCCCTGCCTGTACGAGGTGCTCTGGTGCCTGACCCACGTCAACGAGTACACCAAGATCAACGCCATGTACGGTCCCTGCAACTACAAGGCCGTCAACTGGGAGACCCGTCAGGGCGACGGCTACACCACCGAGGAGTACGAGGCTTTCTCCGCTGCTTTCAATGCAGCAACCAAAGCCTGATGATTATTTTATAAAGGTTTGGTTATCATGTTAAAATACACCGTCAAGCGGCTGGCTCAGTCGCTCGTCACGATCTTATTGATCGCAACCATCGTCTTTTTGCTGATGCGCTGCCTGCCTACGGACTACTACTTCACGGAAGAACAGCTCATGAAGTTTACCGAAGAGCAGAAATACGCCGCGCTGGAAGCCGCCGGTCTGACCGACCCCATCGGCACCCAGCTGCTGCACTTCTACAACGACCTGCTCCATCTGGACTTCGGCACTTCCCGCCGCATCCAGAATGGCGCTTCCGTCGTGAAGGTGATCGGCAAGAAATTCGGCGTCTCCATGCGCCTCGGCCTGATCTCCGCCGGCATCTCTCTGCTGGTGGGCATCATGCTGGGCATCCTGCAGACTGCCTTCAAGGACAAGGTCTTTGACTGGATCGGCACGGCCTACACCGTTTTCGTCAACGCTGTGCCTTCTCTGGTCTCCTATTCGCTGGTGCTGGTCTTCGGCTCCAAATACCTGGGTTTCCCCACGCTGTACTCCACCCGTAATGTCGGCCCGTCCAGCGTGCTGCCCATCGTCTGCTTGTCGCTGGCGTCTATTGCAGGCTACGCTCTGTGGACCCGCCGCTACATGGTGGACGAGCTGACCCGCGATTATATCAAGCTGGCCCGCGTCAAGGGCCTGAGCTCCAGCGAGATCATGTTCAAGCACGTGCTGCGCAACGCCATGGTCCCCATGGTGCAGTATATCCCCCAGTCCATCCTGCTGACGGTCGGCGGCTCTCTGCTGATGGAGCGGTTCTTCTCGGTGCCCGGCATGGGCCCCCTGCTGACCGACGCCATCCAGCGCTATGACCTGAACGTCGTCCAGACTCTGGTCATCCTCTACGCTGCACTGGGCATCGTGGGTGTTTTCCTGGGCGACGTGCTGATGATGGTGGTCGACCCGCGTATTACTCTGACCGGAAAGGAGGAAGCTCGCTGATGGCTAAGGCATCGGATTTTGAGGGCAAGAAGCAGGACGAACTGTTCTACTTCGTCGATTACTCTCCGGAGGAAGCCGAGCGTGTCGGCTACTCCAACTACAGCTACTGGGGTTCTGTCGTCCAGAACTTCCTCAAGCACAAGGCTGCTGTCGTCTGCCTGTTCCTGTTCCTGTTCCTCGTCATCTTCTCCTTCATCGCACTGGCCATCGGCAAGTACGATTATCAGACGCTGGTGACGGATTCCTCTCTGGCCTTCCGGAAGCCCAACAGCGAATACTGGTTCGGCACCGACAACCTTGGCCGCGACTACTGGTGTCAGGTGTGGTACGCCACTCAGGTGTCCATCCGTCTGGCTCTCATCGTTGCCGTGGGCGAGAGCATCCTCGGCGTCATCATCGGCCTGATCTGGGGCTATGTCCGTAAGCTGGACCGCTTCTTCACCGAGCTGTACAACCTCATCGACAATGTGCCTTACATCATCTACATGACCCTGATCGCACTGGTCGTCGGCCAGAGCTTCACCATCATGGCCGTCTCGATGATCGCCATCGGCTGGCTGGTCATGGCCCGCCGCGTCCGCAACATGGTGTTCATGTTCCGTGACCGCGAGTACAACCTCGCGTCCCGCTGCCTTGGCACCCCGCTGTGGCGCGTTCTGACCAAGAACATCCTGCCCTATCTGGTCTCCGTCATCATCCTGCGCATGGCGCTGAGCATCCCCGCCACCATCAACCTCGAGTCCACCCTGTCCTATCTGGGCATCGGTCTGGGCATCGAGACTCCGTCTCTGGGCCTCATCCTGAGCAAGGTGCGCGGCTTCTTCCTGGATTACCCGTACCTGCTGGTCTTCCCTGCATCCATCGTGTCCATCATCTCGATCTCGTTCTACATCATGGGCAACGCTTTGTCGGATGCGGCAGACCCGCGCAACCACGTTTGATAGATTGGAGAGAGAAACGTAAATGGATAGAAAACCGATTATCTCTGCCAAAGACGTGGAGATCACCTTTAGCCTGCGCGGCAAGAAGCTGAACGCGATCCGCAAGTGCTCGCTGGACCTGTATGAGGGCGAGACCCTCGCCATCGTCGGCGAGTCCGGCTCCGGCAAGTCCGTGTTTACCAAGACCTTTGTGGGTATGCTGGATGCCAACGGTACCATCACCGGCGGCTCCATCCTGTACGAAGGCCGCGATATGACCAAGTTCACCGAAAAGGACTGGCTTGGTGTCCGCGGTAAAAAGATCGCCATGGTCATGCAGGACCCGATGACCAGCCTCAACCCGCTGAAGAAAATCGGCAAGCAGATCCAGGAGAGCATCGAGCACCATCAGGGTCTGAAGGGCGCGGAGGCTAAGAAGGCCGCCATCGAGATGCTGGCCAAGGTCGGCATCCCCGACCCGGAGCGCCGCTACGAGCAGTATCCGCACGAGTTCTCCGGCGGTATGCGTCAGCGTGTCGTCATCGCCATCGCTGCCGCCTGCCGTCCGCAGATCCTCATCTGCGACGAGCCCACCACCGCTCTGGACGTGACCATTCAGGCACAGATCCTGCAGCTCATCCGTGACCTGCAGAAGGAGCTGGGCATGTCCGTTATCTACATCACCCATGACCTGGGCGTTGTGGCAAACGTGGCAGACCGCGTGGCCGTCATGTACGCCGGCCAGATCGTCGAGTACGGCACCGTCGAGGAGATCTTCTACGACGCATGGCACCCCTACACCTGGGCTCTGCTGCAGGCTCTGCCTCAGCTGGGTACCAAGGGTGAGGCCCTGCCCACCATCGACGGTACGCCGCCGAACCTGTTCAATGAGATCAAGGGCGATGCATTTGCACCCCGCAACAAGCACGCGCTGGCCATCGACTTCGTGGCAGAACCTCCGTTCTTCCAGGTGTCCGAGACCCACGCGGCAAAGACCTGGTATCTGGACCCCCGGGCTCCCAAGATGGAACGCCCGCACTCCATCCAGAACCTGCGTGAGAAAATGGGAAAGATGGGAGGTTCCAACTTAAATGGCTGAGCGTGAAAAGCTGATTGAGCTGAAAGACCTTCAGATCACCTTTGGCTCTGGCAAAAAGAAATTTGTGGCTGTGGACCATGTCAATTTTGACATCTACAAGGGCGAGACCTTCTCGCTGGTCGGCGAGTCCGGCTCCGGCAAGACCACCATTGGCCGTGCCATCTGCCGCATCAACCCGACCTCCTCCGGCGACATCTTCTTCAAAGGCCAGAAGATCAACGGCAAGATCTCCAAAGAGCTGGACCAGGAGGTCATCCGCAAGATCCAGATGATCTTCCAGGACCCCATGGCATCCCTGAACGAGCGCGCCAAGGTGAGCTACATCGTCGGCGAGGGCCTGATGAACGTCCGGCCCGACCTGACCGCTGCCCAGCGGGAAGAAAAAGTCCGCCAGGCGCTGCTGGATGTCGGCCTGCTGCCCGAATTTGCCTCCCGCTTCCCGCACGAGTTCTCCGGCGGCCAGCGTCAGCGCATCGGCATCGCCCGTGCTCTGGTCATGCAGCCGGAGTTCATCGTGGCCGATGAGCCCATCTCGGCTCTGGACGTCTCCATCCGCGCACAGGTGCTGAACCTGCTGAACGAGATGAAGAAGAGCCGCGGCCTGACCTACCTGTTCATCGCACATGACCTGTCGGTCGTCCGGTTCATCTCGGACCGCATCGCCGTCATCAGCAAGGGCCGCATCGTGGAGCTGGCAGAGGCTGAAGAGCTGTTCCTCCATCCCCTGCACCCCTACACCAAGGCTCTGCTGAGCGCTGTTCCCATCCCCGACCCGGGTCTGGAAAAGAAGAAGAAGCTTCTGGTCTACGACCCCTCCATCCACGACTACAGCGTGGACAAGCCGGTCTGGGAAGAGATCGCCAACGGTCACTTCGTCTATGGCAACCAGCGCGAGCTGGAAGGCTACCGCAAGGAGTACGAAAGCCAGCTTTAAGCTGAACCGCTTTCCGGTATTTTAACACAAATGCCCCGCCGTTTGAGGGAGACCTCAGCGGCGGGGTTTTGTGCTGTTATCACCTCTCCGTCATCGTTGCACGATGCCACCTCTCCTGGTAGGAGAGGCCTTGGCATTCCGGTGCGCACTTTTTCTTATTATACCGTTCTTCTGGAATTTGAGCAACCCTTATTCCTGATGGCTCCGGCGGTAGAAGCGGGTGCCGGAACCACGGTTGGAGAACAGCTCCAGCAGGATGGAGTGGGGGACACGGCCATCGATGATGACGGCCTCGTGGACGCCCTGATAGATGGCATCGGCCATGCCGCCGATCTTGGGGATCATGCCGCCCGCAATGATACCGGCGGACTTGTAGCCCTCGATCTCGGTCACTTCCACCTCGGGGATGAGGGTGGTCTCGTCCTCCTTATCCCGCAGCAGACCCGCGATATCGGTCATGGACACCAGCTTTTCCGCCTTGAGGGCAATGGCGATCTGCGCCGCGGCGGTGTCCGCGTTGACGTTGTACGCCTGCCCGAGGTCATCCATGCCCACGGTGGCGATGACCGGGATAAAGCCGCCGTCCAGCAGGCTTTCGATCAGGGTGGCGTCCACATGGACGATCTCGCCCACATGACCCAGCTGGGGGTCCAGCTCGGTGCAGCGGAGCATCTGTCCGTCCATGCCGCACAGACCCACGCCGCGCCCGCGCAGCTTTGCCACAAGGTCCTTGTTCACCTTACCGGCCAGCACCTGCTGCACGATCTCCATGGTGGCATCGTCCGTCACCCGCAGACCGCCCGCAAAGTGGCTCTCCACGCCCACCTTCTTGAGCATCTCGTTGATGGCGGGGCCGCCGCCGTGCACCAGCACCACCCGCACGCCCAGCAGCGTCAGGGTGACAAGGTCGTTCATCACGGCGTTTTTCAAGCTCTCGTTGATCATGGCGTTGCCGCCGTACTTGATGACCATGGTTCTGCCATGGTACTTTTGGATATAAGGGGTGGCTTCCGAAAAAAGCCGCGCCATTTCTTCGTTTTTCATCTGTTTCGCGCTCCTGTCAGGTTCTGTAATCGCCGTTGATCTTCACATAGTCGTAGGTCAGGTCACAGCCCCATGCCTTGGCGCTTGCATCGCCGGTGCCCATATCCACCTTGACCAGAATATCGTGCTCAGCCAGCACCTTAGCGGCTTCGTCCTCGCTGTAAGGGTGGTAGGCGGCGTTCTCGCACACATACACCTCGCCCGCCTTGCTGGAAAGCCAGACGCAGACTTTATCAATGGAGAAATCCCCGGGGGTGT
>OIWP01003530.1_pt1 | contig 12754 bp, 11 predicted proteins | sample 1587661 | NCBI WGS metagenome assembly OIWP01 (sample SAMEA3888899, study PRJEB22519) | human gut metagenome | biome: human gut; feature: human-associated habitat; material: faeces | place: Denmark | collected 2010 | reverse complement strand
CATCCCCGAGGGCATGGCCGTCGGCCTCGCGTTTGCGCTCGCGGCGGACGGGGAGAGCCTTGCCGGCGCGTTCGCGCTGGCGCTCGGCATCGGCGTGCAGAACTTTCCCGAGGGCGCGGCGGTGGCGCTGCCGGTGTACCAGGCGGGCAAGTCGAAACGGCGCGCCTTCTGGACCGGCGTGCTCTCCGGCGCGGTGGAGCCGCTGTTCGGCGCGCTCGTCGTGCTCGCGGCGGCGGGAATCCACGCGCTGATGCCGTGGCTTCTGAGCTTTGCAGCGGGGGCGATGCTCTACGTCGTGGCGGAGGAGCTTCTTCCGCGCGCGGGCGGACGGCGGGGGACGTGCGGCTTCCTCGTGGGCTTCCTTCTGATGATGATACTGGACGTCGCGCTGGGGTAAGCGCGGAAAATCCGGCATAGAATGGTGCGAGGTGATCGACCATGCACATTCATGTTGTAAAGCGCGGCGACACGCTTTCTTCCATCGCCGCGATGCACGACGCCCTGCCCGCGTTCGTCGCGGCGGACAACGGCCTTACGCTGAGTACGCCGCTTGTGATCGGCCAGGCGCTCGTCGTGCGGACGCCGAAGACACTGCACACCGTGCGCGCGGGGGAGACGCTTTCGTCCATCGCGCGGGACTATGATTTGAGCGTCAGGACGCTCCTGCGGCGGAACTTTTTCCTCCACGGACGCGAGCTTCTGCGCGAGGGCGACGTGCTTGCCATCGACTACGCAGACGAAGCGCCGCTCGGTACGCTCGGCGTGAACGCCTACGCCTACCCCTACATCGGCGGCGAGCTGCTCGACTCGGTCCTGCCGTACCTGACGTATCTGACGCCGTTCACCTACGGCATCACGCCCGCGGGAGTCCTTGCGCCGCTCGACGACGCGCGCCTGCTCGAACGTGCGGCGCGCTATGGCGCAAAATCGCTCATGCACCTCTCGACGCTGACGCCGGAGGGAAATTTTTCGAGCGAAAACGCCGCGGCGCTCCTGCAAAACGACCGCGCGCAGAGCGCGCTCCTTGCCGAGATCTTGCAGACGATGGCGAAAAAGGGATACTACGGCCTCGACGTCGACTTCGAGTACGTCCCGCCGGAGCTGCGCGAGGACTACGCCGCGTTCGTCTGCCGTCTGCGCGAGGCGCTGAACGCGGAGGGAAAGCCCGTCGTCGCCGCGCTCGCGCCGAAGACGAGCGCGCAGCAGCGCGGACTGCTCTACGAGGCGCACGACTACGCGCTGCTATCAAAAGCCGCGAACGCCGTGTTCCTGATGACCTACGAATGGGGCTATGCCTACGGCGAGCCGCAGGCCATCGCGCCGCTGCCGCAGGTGCGCGCGGTGCTCGATTACGCGCTCTTGGTCACGGCGGGGGAGAACATCTTCCTCGGCGCGCCGCTGTACGCTTACGACTGGCCGCTGCCCTACGAAAAAGGCCGCACGCGGGCCGAGACGTTCTCGTCGCAAGCGGCCGTCGCGCGGGCGCGGCTGGTGGGGGCGGAAATTGAGTTTGACGAAACCGCGCGCTCGCCCTGCTACCACTACTTCGACAAAATGCAGCGCGAACACGTCGTCTGGTTCGAGGACGCGCGCTCGCTGCGCGCGAGGATCGCCCTCGCGGCGGAAAAGGGCTTGCAGGGCATCGGCTTCTGGCAGGCGGGGCGGGAGCTCGCGCAGGCGTGGCCGCTGCTCGACGCGCTGGTCACGCTCGAAACCCTCTAAAAAATGCAAAAAACCGCCCAACGGGCGGCAAAGATTGACAAAATGCGGCAAAAACCGTAAAATAAAGGCAGGCGCTGTTGTAAACGGCGGTTAGCCACTCCCTTGCGAAAGGGGGTGCTGCGGATGGGAAGAGGAAATGCTCTGCGTTTTCTTCTGTGTCTCGTCATTGTCCTCGTGGTAATGACTTACATAGCCCCAAAAGCGTGTTAACCGCCCGGCGGCCACCGAGCGGTTAACATAGTATTGTTTTAACCAGCTTTGAGGGCTAACCGTCATGACAACAGCGCCCTTTTCTATCTCCATTATACCCCGCTTTCCCGCGTTGTCAAGGCGGAAAATTTTTCCTCCGCTGCACCGGTTCGTCCCAAAAACCGCTTTACAGCTTTATAGCTGTAAACGGTCCGCGCAAATGCGTGGGCTGCACAAAATGAGGAGGAAAAACATGTACAACAACACCTATGAACGACCCAGAACCCAGATCGAAAAATGCGAGCACTTAGCGCGGATGAAATTCGAAAACCCGATCGAAAAGGCGCAGCGCGAGCGCGACGAGCGCGTCTACCGCTTTTCGAGCATCGACGAGGCCATCGGCGTGCTGAGCGTCGTGCGCCGCGCGTGGTGAAAGGGGAGGATGCGATGGAAAAAACAGCCAATTACGGCCTGCCCAAGTGGGAAAAGTCGGACTTTATCAAGATGGATGACTTCAATGCGGCGTTTGGCAAGATCGACGAAACGCTCAAGGCCAACGCCGACGCGGTGGCGGCCAAGGCGGAGGCGGAGACCGTGACCGCCATTGCGCAGACGATTGCCGCAGCAAGATTTGCCGCGCGAAGTTCGGCACATACACCGGCACCGGTCTATCGGGCCAAAATCACCCGAACAGCGTCGAATACGGCTTTTGCCCCGCGGTGCTGGTGCTGTTCCGCGCGGACGGCGGACAGAAAACGACGGTCATACGCGGCGTGACCGCCTGCTCGTCCGGCATCGGCTCCATGAACAATTACTATACATGGGGTGACAGCGGCGTGAGCTGGGTGTCGGAGACGCTGCAAAGCGACTCCGGCGGATATATGGCATCCTCGCAGTTCAACAGCAGCGGGAAAGAATATTGCTATCTTGTCCTCGGTTATGACGCGGACTGGATAAAGCAAAAAACAGCCCCGAGCCTTTCGGCTCGGGGCTGAAACTATTTTTGGGGTAGTTTCTTTCGTTCAATTACTGAACGTTGTTGACGTAGCCAGTGTAAACATTGGCGCCATCAGCAAAGGTGAAGTCATTAGCATTGCTGCCGGTGAGCTCAACAGTAGCAACGAACTTGCAGCTGTTACCAGCGATGAAGGGGGCGTTGGTATCAACGACCTTAACATTGTACTCGGTACCAGCCTCGTTCAGCTTATACCACTCGATGTTGACAGTCTTAACGGTAGCAGTGCTGCCCGAGGTGAGACCATCAGTGTACGTAACATCCCAGTTGGAGATGGTGATATCCTTGAAGGACTGGGAAGAGGCAGCGGTAACAGTGCCGTTGGGCTTAACAGCGCTGATCTCACGCAGTTCATCAGCGGTGGTAGCTCTGTCAACAATGTTGGCATGGAGGATAGAGCCGCTGTACTCGCCGGAACCGGAGATGTAAGCGAGGTAGATCACCTTATCACCGAGGTTGGTGAACTCGCTGTTGATCTTGGAGGCGAAGTCTGCGTTGCTGACAACGGAGTACTTGGCGTCGCTGTGCGTGTAGACATTGCCCTCAAAGGTATCGGAAGAGGAACCCTGAATGGTGAGGACCTTAACGTCGTTGCGGTTCATATAGGCGGCAGCGAGCGGGTAGGTGACACCGTTGACAGACGCAGCGCGAATCGGGTCGGTGGAAGTGTACACCCAAGCGCTCGTGTAATCCTTGTCGAGGTAGCCGTTGCTCAGAGCGACACTGTAAATGGTGTTGGCATTGCCGCGACCGGTGGCCGTGTCGATGATGGTGTTCACGTTGCTGTTGTTCCAGCCGACAGCATAGATGGCGGTCTTCTCACCGTCGAGGTAGCCGGGGGTGGTCCAAACGCCGGTCTCGTTGTTGAAGGAAGCCTGCTCGCCAGCATAGAAGAACACGCTGGTGACCTTGGACTCGGTGGGATCAGCCTTGATGAAGACATACTTGGCGAAGTCGTCGCTCATGACGTAGTCGACCTCATCATTCTGATAACGGTCTATCTTGTCGAAGCCGGTAACAGACTTGAAGGTATACGGGCTGGCAGTGGTGTCATCACCGGAGCGGATCAGGTACACAGTGTTGGAGTTGGCTACAAGGCCGCTGGTGATCTGGGTGTCCTTGTAAATAGCCAGGTTCTCGCTGTGGAGATTCTTGTAAGCGGCGGCAGTGCCGGCACCACTGACCTCAACAGCCTTGACAGTGCCGTCAGTCTGAGTGCTGAACTGGAACATATCGTCGTTCAGGATCTGAGCGCCGGTCTTGTCGGCGCGGGCGTTCTGATCGATATAGTCGTCGATGTAGAAGTAGCTCGTGGGCGCGGTGCTGTAGGTATCGCCGGACATGACCTTAAGGGCAGCGGTGCTGTGGGACAGTTTGCCGCCCTTAGCGATATACGTAGTGTTGCGGTTCTCGGCGGCAGCACCATTGTAGATGAGGGTGCTGATGTCGAGAACGGCGGTGGTGCCGTCCACATAGGTGACGTTGGCCTTCGCCACGCCGGAACCGTCAGTGGCGTTGCCCGCCCACCAGATGGAGTTGATGACGCCGTAGCTGGTAGCGGCAGCGATCTCAACGTTACCGATGAGGTTGTTGTACTGATCGAAGAACCAGGTGAACTTGTTGGTGCTGGCCACCGCGTTGTCGAAGTAGAACTTGACAGCATCGTCATAGACAGTGCCCTCGACGTTGTGCTGCTTGGCGTTGTAGTAGATCACGCTCTGAGCGCCGTCAATGGAAGTGGCCTTGGAAACGACCTCGCCGTACTTGTCAGCGCCGGTCTTGATGCTGCCGCTCTCGGTAGCGCTGTTAGCAGCGTTGGTGAAGGCGTTCAGGAGAACGTAATCGCCGACAGCATACGGATACGCATCCTCGCCGTTGGTGAGGGTGAGCGGGGTAGCAGCAGTGGAGCCCTTGGTGGCATAGACATCGAGCTTGATGGTAGCCTCGGTGCGCAGGTGGCCCTGAGCGTCATAAGCGGCAGGAGCAACATAGGTGACCTTGGCGAGGAAGGTGTCGATCATGACGATAACGTCATCATCTTCTCGCAGCCGAACACCCGCCGTCTCTCCCGCTTTCCCGTGGTTGCCGCCAAAATTTGCAAATCCTCAAATTGTTGCAGAAATAACAGAAAATAATAAAAATGCAGCAGAATAAAGGAAAAATCGTTCAATTCGGTGGATATCGCATCCCCTTAGCGACGCGGAAAAAGCCCGCCGCGCAAGGGCTCGCGGGCGCGGCGGGTAGCGGTTTGGTAGCGATTTGCCGGAAACGGGGGTTTGGCGGGGCGAAAAAAGCCTGATTTTGCAATGGTTTGCGGGCGCGAAAGGTCGGGTAACGGTTTGGTAGCGGTCCGCAGCTACCATAATTTTAGCACTCTAAACGCGCGAGTGCTAAAATTAAAAGTTTGTTCATCAAAAGATGTATTTTTGTTCACAGGGCGTGCCTATACTCATAATTGTTCCGAGGGGAACGAAAGAAAAGTAAACCACGCGGGCTGCAAGAGCGGCTCGCCAGAATAGATTTGGAGGCTTTGTATTATGTTTGAACTGAGACCTTTTGAACGCAGAAACAACCACGTTGCGGCTTATGATCCCTGGGATCAGATGGAGCGCGCATTCTTCGGTGACGGCTCGTGGGGCCGCGGGCTGAGCGAGTTTAAGACCGATATTCAGGACAAGGGCGACAGCTACCTGCTGGAAGCTGATCTGCCGGGCTTCAAGAAAGAGGACATCCACGTCGATGTGGACGGCGACACGATGACCATTCGCGCCGAGCGCCACAGCGAGCACGAGGATCAGGACAAGAAGGGCAATTACGTCCGCTGCGAGCGCAGCTACGGCAGCTACCAGCGCGCGTTCGACATCAGCGGCGTCGAGGTCGCGAATATCTCTGCGCAGTACAATGACGGCGTGCTCAAGCTGAACATGCCGAAGAAGAGCGCCGTGGTGAACGCGAAGCAGATCGAGATTCAGTAAAGAACTTCAAAAAAGGCGGCGAAAGCCGCCTTTTTTGATTTTGGATTGCACGCCGCGGCAGCGCACGCGCCGTAGACGCGCACGTTTGCGGCGTGAGAGGCGTTTTTTGTCACGCACACGCCCCAGGGCGGCTTCTCTTGCCGCTTTGCGGCAATTCACCTTCTGTCGCGACAAAAAACGATCAAGATCATTGCGCGCCTGCGGGCGCGAAATTTTTTGGGGTTGTACGGGGTTGTGCAAAAAATATTGGCGAAAGTCCGCTCAGGTGAGCGGGCTTTCCTTTTTTTCGGCGGGCCGCGGCTGGAAAAGGGAAATTTCGCTCCCCGCGCGGCGGCGCGGACTACTGTTACTTGCCGCCTGACCGCTGCGCGGGTCATCAGAACACAAAAAGCGGCTTAGGCCGCTTTTTTCATATTTGTGCTTATATATTATATGTATGTGGTGGCGGATAATGGGGTTTTCTGTGGTTTTATGTCAAGCTGTAACAGAAGCGGCGGTTTGTTACAAGTGTGTTACAGATGGGGCGAAAGCGTTGACTTGAAATTATGCTTGTGGTAAGGTGACAGTGCAGAAAGGGTGGGGAACGGTGCGTTCCCGACTTAGTTACGGGATCGGCATGCCACGGTAAGTAAGCCGAGAAACGCCGAAACTTGCTCCTTTCTGACAAACGAACCATCTTTAAGGGGATGCGATAGCAACTAAAATCGCGCGTTTTCCTGCAAAACGGCCAAAAATGCAAGAAAATCGAAATGCTTTGCAACTTTTTCGGTCAACCTTCATTTTCGCCCGCGAACAGCAAAATGCCCGCTTTTCGCTGCCGGAGCGCTCCAAGGGGATGGAAATTTATGAAAGGAGAGTAACATCTATGAAAAAGTTACTCGCAATGGTGCTGGCTCTGGTCATGACTCTGTCCCTGGCCGTCAGCGCCAACGCCTTCAAGGATGACAAGAGCATCAGCGATGATTACGCTGAGGCCGCTGCCGTCCTGAATGGCATGGGTGTGTTCAAGGGTTATGAGGACGGTTCCTTCAAGCCCGAGGGCAACATCACCCGCGCTGAGGTAGCTACGATCATCTATCGTATCTACACTGCCGACGTCGCCAAGAACGATAAGTCCGGCCTCTATGCCACTTATAACAAGTTCAGCGACATGGCTGGTGCCGGTTGGGCTCAGGGCTACATCGGCTACTGCGCCAACGCCTCCCTCGTCAAGGGCTATCCCGATGGCACCTTCAAGCCGTCCGGCAAGGTCACCGGCTATGAAGTCCTCGCCATGATCCTCCGCGCTGTCGGCTACGACAAGAACAACGAGTTCTCCGGCGCTGACTGGGCGCTCCATGTTGCGCAGACCGCGCAGCAGCTCGGCGTTCTGGACAACGTGGCGAAGACCACCGACCTGAACGCTCCCGCTTCCCGTGAGCTGGTCGCTGAGCTCCTGTTCCAGGGCATCCAGAAGGCTCAGGTCACCTACACCCCGGCCTTCGGCTATGTGACCGATAAGGTCATCAGCACCAAGACCAACAGCCTCGGCGAGAAGAACTTCAAGCTCGCTTCCGCTGCTGCTGCCGACAAGTGGGGCCGTCCCGCCACCAAGTGGACCTACACCACCGGCGACAAGGCCACTACCTTCGTTGAGAAGCCCGACCTGACCTACACCAAGGCTGTTGCTGAGTGCGATGTCGCTCACGACCTCGACCTGAGCGCTGACACCGCTTACGCGCTGATCGTCAACGGTCAGACCGCCAGCACCAAGTACACCGTCAACCTGACCGACACCAAGACCAAGATGGGCGCTCAGGGCCGCCTGTTCGAGGTCTACAAGGATGCCAAGACCATCGTGATGATCGACACCTTCCTTGCCAAGGTCACCTACGTTGCTGACATCACCTATGATGCTCAGGGTCACGTCAAGACTCCTGCCACCATCACCCTCGAGGTCTATGATGCCAAGAACGCTTCTACTCCTCTGACGCTCAAGGACTACGACGACAACTATGGCTATGCCAAGGATGAGTATGTCCTCGTCAACGCTTACACCGTCAAGGCTGACAACTCCGCCACTGTCAGCGGCAAGGTGCTCAACACTGCTGATCAGTATGCCGAGATCGTTTCCAAGGCCACTTCTGTTGACGGCGCTCAGAGCGTCATCTACTGGAACGCCCAGCAGCACAACGTCGAGGGCACTGTCTATGACGATGCTGTCAAGTTCTACCTCGACCAGGCCGCTCAGAAGGACGCCAAGTACACTTGGTACTTCGATTCCTACAACAACCTGATCGGTGCGGTTGAGATCGCTGCTGCTACCAGCTACGGTGTCATCAACTCCATCTGGTGGGCTGGCAACGCCACTGACGGTTCCGGCGTGGCAAAGGCCAACGTCACCTACATGGACGGCACCACCGCTCAGGTTGACATCAGCAAGATGACCTATGTCTACACCACCCCCGCCACCCCCGCTACCAAGACTGTTAAGTCCGGTGATGTTACCCACAGCACTGGTATCAACGCACTGGTCATGAAGGCCGACGACCAGAACAAGTATTTCTACGTTGACACCTACATCAACACCAACAAGGTTGCTGATACCAATGGCATCCTGAACGGTCACCTGTTCCAGTTCACTACCAAGTCCAACGGCACTCTTGACGCTGTTGAAGTTGCCACCGGTACTGCCGCCAAGCTCTACAATCTCGCCGATGTTGCCGTGAGCAAGAACACTCAGGTCTATGGCGGCGCGACTGGTACTCTCGTTGTCAACTCCAATACTGTGTTCCTGGTTCGTTCTGGTGCTGACACCACTGCTAACCCCTATACCTTTAAGTCCATCACCGGCTTCACCAACATCGACAACTATGCCAAGGGCGAAGTTGACTATGTTGATTTGAACGGCGACAACGTTGCCGATTACGTCTACGTTATCGCTCCCACCACGACCTCCAAGGTCACCAGCCTGTTCTACTTCGACGGTCAGCAGGGCGCTTACACCCTCGCCGACGGTACGTGGGTCGTCAAGGGCTATGTTGACGGCGTTGCCGGCGAAGTCAAGTTCGCTAACTATGACGCTCTGCAGAACACCCTGAAGATCAGTGGTCAGACTGGCTATCCTGTGAACAACACGCTCTATGTTGTCACTCTTGAGGATGGCGTTGTCAAGAGCGGTCACATCGTCACCGACGGTGAGCAGCTGAAGGGTTATGCAAACTACCCGCTTTCCTCCGCCTATAACACCTATAGCGACATCACGATCAACATCGTTGAGGGTGATGCTGGCACTGTGGAGAAGAACTATTCTGATCGTGACACCTTCGCTGATTCTCTCTATCACGACTATAGCGCTAACAAGTATTACAGCGTGGTCACCGACCTGACCAAGGTTGTTGGCACGATGGGCAATCCTGCCGACCAGCACTACTACTTTGTTTCTATCCAGAACAACGGTCAGCTCAACGCTCTGGCACTGCAGGCTTACGCCTACGACAAGGTCAAGAGTGGCGTCGATGTTCCCAACGCCGCTACTGTTATCGGCGTTGCCCTCAACGCTAACAAGAGCGCTACGGTGTCTCTGAACACTAACAACGATGCTAAGAAGGGTGATGTTTACAGCGTCACTCTCGAGCAGCTCCGTGACAACGGCTATGTCGCCGTCGGCACTTTCTCCGGTACGGTTGGCAGCGATGGTGTTACCTTTGTCACCATTGATCTGAACGGCGTGATCGGCGCTGGTACCTATAAGGTCACCGCCGGTTCCTACACTTCGATCATGTCCTTCGCTAACTAAAAACTTCTCTTCTGAGGGATCTTTCCCCCTAAAGTAGAGTTTCAGCCCCGAGGCTTTTGCCTCGGGGCTGTTTTTTGCCGTGATTCAGTTTCCCTGCTCTCCGTCGTTGCTGTAGCCCAGCACCAGATAGTAATAGGTCGTGTCGATTGCGTTCATCTGGTTGCCCGACGGGGGGTAATACTGGTCGTCCTGCGGGTAGTACCAGCTCACGCCGGTATCGCCCCACGTCATTTCGTTTTCGCGGTTGTTGTTGTAGTAGAACTTGTCGAACCCGCGCACCGCCCAGTAGTGGCTGCTGCTCGAGCTGCTCACCATCACCAGCAGCGGGTAGAACCCGCACTCGATGCTGACCGCGTTCGCCGCGCCGTACTTGCCGTTGCCGGTATACGAGCCGTATTTTATGCGGCAGATTTTACCGTTTGCGATCGTCTGCGCCAATGCCGTGATGCGCTCCGCCGCCGTGCCGTCGGCCTCGCTGCGCGCGTCGCCCTCAGCCTTGAGCGCCGCGTCGATGCTCGCAAACGCGGCATTGAAGTCCTGCATTTTGATCGGGTCCTCCTTGACCCACTGCGGCAGGTCGAAATTTGTCGTCTTGTCCATGCGCTTTCCCCCAAAATATAATGTTGGAAAAGGCAGCCCACACCCCCCTGCAAACGCGGGAACACTGATGCATGATTTGCCTTTTCATGATACGCCGTATCATGAAGAAACGTTGCACACAACGCGGCAAAAAGCTGTACCGCCTCCGGTATTAGAATTCACGATACAACAAATTGCCGCGTTGTGTGCAGCGATCGCCGTTGTGCGCGGGAACTTTTTCGGCTATCATACGTCTATAGAAGTATCCGAAAGAAATGAGGAACGAACGATGAAGAAGCTCCTTTCCCTCCTGCTCCCCCTCGCGCTCCTGCTCTCCCTGACCGCCTGCGGCGAAAAAAGCGCAGACGAGGCCGCGCGCCAAACCCCGCCGACACTGACGGTGACAAGCGCAAACGCTTGCAGCGTCACCCTCAAAAGCAGCAGCTACGACTGGACCTACACCCAGGGCCTACAGAGCATGACCGCCATTGCCTGCGGCGCGCACCCGCTGGACGAAACCTCCCGTGACATCACGCCTGTACTGGAAATGCCCTTTGCAGTATCAGCCGCCTATTTCTATACCGTAACGCTCGATTTCGGCGATAATTCGCCCGATTCTGTCAGTCTCCGCTGCTGGCCGTCCGACGCCTGGGGCAGCACCGGCATGCCGTCCGGGACCGTGACCGCCCAGCGGCAGGATAACGGCACATTCCGCGCAGAACTGCCGCAAAGCGACGGCATTTTCGCCGTCGACGCGCTCTGGGACGGCAGCAGTGCGACCTACACCTTCTGCACGCAGGCGGAGGAGAGCGAAGAGCTCCACCCGGGCGCGGTGCTCAGCGTCGGCGAGAGCGAGGACATCCGCAAGATCGACATCTCGTGGCGCAGCGGCAGCGTGAACATCTATACCGCCGAGCAGAGCGCGCAGATCAGCGTGAAGGAGGAATCCGCCGCGCCGCTCGCCGAGAGCGAGAAGATGGTCTGCGCGATCGACGGCGACACGCTGCGCATCCGCTTCCTCGGCGACGCTTACCGCGGCAGCTACGACGGGGAAAAGCACCTCGACGTGGGACTTCCGAGGGAACTGGTCAGCGCCGGTCACTTTGAGGAGATAAAAGTCGAAACAACGGACGCCTACGCCTACGTGAGCGCCGATGCGCAGAAGATCGAGCTTTCGACGCTCAGCGGCGATGCGCGCGTGATGTGCGCGAACTGCCCGGAGGTGGAGATCGAGACCACGAGCGGCAATGCCGGCGTGGTGGACGGCACATGGGGGAAAATCGAGCTCTCGACCGTCTCCGGCGCGATCGAGCTTGCAGGCGAAGCGGAAAATGCCGAGATCGAAACCGCGAGCGGCAAGGTGGATATCGCCGGCGCGCTCGGCGCGCTGAACTTCGAAAGCGTCAGCGGCAACCTGATTTTGGCTACCGAGCGTGCGCTGCGCCTTGATGCCGAAACGGAGAGCGGCAGCATCTATCTGACCCTTCCCGCGCAGGACGGCTTTACTCTCGACTATGAAACGAAAAGCGGCGCGTTCCGCTCCGCGCTCACCGAGCGCGAAGGAACGCTCATCGTCTGCGGCGACCACGAAGCGTACTACACCGTGCCCGCGCTCGAGGGCGGTGAGATGAGCGAGCTGGAAATTTCGACGGTCAGCGGCACGTTGACGATCAATGCCTCCTCCGGCAGCAACTAAAGCGCAAAAAAAGAGAGCGGCAGCGCCGCTCTCTTTTTTCGTTATTTCTCGTCGATTGCAAGCCACGTCTGGTCGAAGCCGTAGGGGAGCAGCTCCTTGATGTGCAGGTGCTTTTCTTCGTTGTCCTTGTTCAGGCACACGACCTCCATGTCGGGCCCGAACTCGTAGAGCACCTGACGGCACGCACCGCAGGGGTAGCAGTAGTCGTCGCTGCGCCCAGCGATGACGATGCGCTTGAAGCGCCGGTGCCCCTCGCTCACGGCCTTGAACGCCGCGGTGCGCTCGGCACAGTTCGTCAGGCCGTAGCTCGAATTTTCGATGTTGCAGCCGGTGAAGACCGCGCCGTCCTCACATTCGAGTGCCGCGCCCACGGGGAAGTGGGAATACGGCACATACGCCATGTCCAGCATGGCGACGGCCTTCGCCTTGAGTTCTTCTAACGTTGCCATAATAACGCCTCCTCACCAGTCTACGCCGAGATCAGGACGGACTTGCGTATCCATGATGTCCTCGGCATTATAGAATTGCAGATAGCGGCTGCGCGAGTGGCGCAGCGTGGTGCCGTCCGGATGCAGACGGTCGCAGATGACGGCGGAAATGTCGGGCTTCACATAGCTGAACGAACTCGTGCCGACGCTCGCGAAGATGCGGAAGCCCTGGCTTTGCAGGTACTTGAAGCGCTCGCCGGTCTGGTGCCAGTCGTCACCGTCGGGACGGCCGCCGTGGGGGTAGAACAGAATTTGCGTCGGCCCGACGAGCGAGCCGACCTCGTCCGCCCAGCGCTCGGTGTCGTTGATGAC
>OIWP01003519.1_pt1 | contig 12802 bp, 8 predicted proteins | sample 1587661 | NCBI WGS metagenome assembly OIWP01 (sample SAMEA3888899, study PRJEB22519) | human gut metagenome | biome: human gut; feature: human-associated habitat; material: faeces | place: Denmark | collected 2010 | reverse complement strand
CTCCCCCTTTTTGAGCATTTGCAGAGCAAATGCTATTTCATGCGCGCTGCCGCGCGAAATGCTGAAAAATGCTGACTATACGACTTTTCGACGGACTGAGGACGCTTTATGCGTCCTTTTTTGCAGTTCGGTTATTTTTCACCCATTCGGCGATCGTTTGCTTGACCTTCTTTATCTGCAGCGGCTTTGCCAGATGGGCATTCATGCCTGCGGCGAGGCACTTCTGTGCATCCTCGTAAAAGGCGTTTGCGGTCATGGCGATGATGGGCAGCGTTTTCGCGTCCGGTCGGTTGAGCGAGCGAATGGTCTTCGCAGCGTCAATGCCGTTCATCACAGGCATCATCACATCCATGAGAACCGCGTCGAATGTGTCCGGTGGATTGTTCTGCACGATCTCCACAGCCTGTTTGCCATCCGTGACGACGGTTACGGTCGCTCCTTCGTCGGTCAGCAGAATCTGTGCGATTTCGGCGTTGAGCGCATTGTCCTCGACAAGCAGCAGCCTGCAGCCTGCAATGCTGATATCCGGCGCGGCATGTGCGTCCGGTGTCTGCTCGGGAGACGGTGCAATTTCAAACGGCAAAGTGATTACAAAGGTGGAGCCGACACCAAGCTGACTCGTGACCGTAATCGAGCCGCCCATCCGGTCGACAAGCTCCTTGGTGATGGTCATGCCGAGACCGGTGCCGTGATAATAGCTGCGCGCGTCCTGCTTTTCCTGCGTGAACGGTTCCAAAATATGGTCAACAAAGTCCGGACTCATGCCGATACCCGTATCCGAAATCGTCCAGCGATAGGTGCATTTGCCGTCCTGTTCACCGAGCGAGTCCGTATGGGTGGTGATTTTACCGCCGGGACGGTTGTATTTGATGCAGTTGCTGTAAATATTGAGGAAAATCTGCCGCAGATGCAGCGGACTGCCGTAAATATACGGGTACGGAATGATGGATTTGTCCTTTTCGTACTCCCACTTAATGCCGGCTTCTTCGGCGCGGCCGATGATAATGGTAATGATATCGCGGGTCAGCTCCACCAGGCTGATACGTTCGTGCGTGAGGACGGTCGTGCCCTCCTCCAGCTTGCTCATCTGCAGCACATCGTTGATGAGCGACAGCAAGTGATTGGCGGAAATCTGCATTTTTTTGTGATTTTCCAGCAGCAGCGCCTTGTCATCAAAGTGGGTTTCGTCCACCTGCAGCAGACCGATAATGCCGTTGAGCGGTGTGCGGATATCGTGACTCATGCGCGAGAGAAATTCGGTTTTGGTGCGGTTCGCAATACGCATTTCATCGAAGGCGGCCTGCAGACGGGCGTTCTCTTGCTCGTCGCGGGCGTGCATCTGCGAGGTATCCTGCAGCAGGATAATCGCCGTGACCATCGGCATTTCGGCATTGATTTCCGGATCAAACACGGTAGTCTGCGTCATCAGCGCAGTTTTCTGTACCCAGCAGATAGCGCCGTCATCCTCCTGCACGCAGTATTCCACTGTGATGTGTTTTTCACCAGCGGCAAAGCGCTTGAGCAGACGGGCACTGGTATCTGCCGTGCGGTAGCTGCCGAGTGTTGCCGGTGTGACGCGCTTACGGTACTCGTCGCAGTAGTCGCGGTAGGAGCAGGGAAGCGGGTAGTCGAGGAACAGCGCCCGGTCCGAATCGCTCTTGCCCGCAGGTGAAATATTGCGCTCGAGGGTGTCGCGCGTGAGGTTTACCGTGTAGATTGTGCCCGCCATATCGAGCAGCGCGTCCACATAGCTGTCGTTCTCAAGGATAGACTGCTTTAGCTGCTCGTAGTACAGCGTCAGCTGTTCCTTCGGGTCGATGGCTTGGTCGGCGTTCAGCCGGATGGTCTCGAACGCGAGGATAAAATGATGCAGCCTGCCGTTTTCGTCCCAATCGACCGGAAGAACGGTCAAACGGCTGTAGCGGCTTTCCTCGGCCGCGTTGTACTGTAGTTCGAGGGTATCCTCTGCGCTGTGCAGGCTGCGCTGCAGTACGTCAAGCTGCAGCGCAGAACGGACGCGGCTGCGCTCGCTTTTAGCAGCCTGTTCCTCGGCAATCTGCTCGACGGCGCCGGTGTAGCTGCCGTCCGATGCCAGAAAAAAGCTCTCGCACGCGCGGATGGTGCGGTAGGTGTCCAGACGCGCGTCGCAGTACAGACAGTCGGAAAAGCTGCGGTGCAGGCGGTTGACCTGCTTCAGCAGCTGAAAATCCAGCCGCTTTTCGGCGGCGGCTTCCTCACGCTTGACGTGGTTTTTGTTGATGTACATGTTTTTGTCCGCAAGGTCAAACAGATCGCGCATATTGCTGTCTGGATTGTCCGATGCAAGCGCAAAGCCGGCCGCATAGCTGAGCGGTGTATCCGGATGCTGTCGGGACTCCTCGGCAAGCTGTTTACGGACGTGGGAGAGCAATTTCTGCAGCGCATCGGCATCCGGTCCGTGCGTTATCGCGAGGAACTCATCGCCGCCTGTACGGCCGACAAAATGCTCCTCGGGCATGGCCGCACGCAGCGCGACCGCAAATCGCCGGATGTATGCGTCACCGGCCTCATGACCCATGCTGTTGTTGATGCGGCGTAGATTATTCAGGTCAAAGCTGCACACGCCGGTTTCTGGTGCAGGCGGCGTGGGATCGTCGAGCAGCTCCTCGCACTTGTTCTTGTTGGGCAGGCCGGTCGCGGCATCCAGATAGACCTTATGCTGCAGAGCGCGGTTCATCGCAGCCGTGCGCAGCGCCTGAAACAGCTGGTAGCCGATCAGCAGCATGAGCACAACGATATCCGCGGTGATGTACTTCTCCAGAGCGGAAAGCGAGGTTGCCTTGCGCTGCGAGTACGCCTCCGCCAGACCGGTCGCGTCGTCGCAGATGCCGAAAAAGGTTTCGCTGATGGGAATGATGTCCGTGTTATTTGAGCCGACTGCGCGCACGCGGCCTATCTCCTGCTTGAGTGCTTGAAAATAGTCATCCAGCTCCTGCATTTTGCTTTGGAAGGCGTCATTGTTCAGCCGCACGAGGCTGAGCTCGTCGCTGCCGAAGCGCAGTCCGTCGATAAACGCGTCAATATCTGCGATCATGCCGTCCTGCGGCTGACCGGAGATTTCCAGCTTGACGATACGCTGGGTCTTGCCGCGCACGAGTCCGGCGTAGTTGATGATACGCGCGGTGCCCTGAATACCGGAAACGAGGTTCATCATCCAGACAATCAATATAGCCAGCACGACTGCCAGCGCGCCAATGGCGGCGTTGACGATGCCGGTGCTTTTCTTTTTGGGGTTGCCAGCCATGTGCAATGACCTCCTTGCAGGCTGTCGAATTTTGTCGAACAAATTAGACAGGTGAGAAAGTTATATATGAAAATCATTATATCGTGAAAAGGAAACAAATGCAATGACAGAAGCGGAGAATCACGCGCTTCACAGAGATATCCACAGACTTGTGGATACATTGCCGATTTTGTGCTATAATGCAGAAAAAGCAATCGGAGGAACAGAGGATGAAGCTGCGTTATATGATTATCGGTGCCGGTGGCGTTGGCGGACCAGTAGGCGCGTATTTGAGCAAATCCGGTGCGGATACCACGCTTATTGCACGCGGAAAGCATCTTGCGGTCCTGCAGGAGCACGGCTTGACGCTTGTATCCGGAGAAAATGAGCGCGAGAGCATTCCGGTCAAGGCGATCGACATGGACGGCTTTCTTGCCGCGAGGGAGCAGGGCGCTCCCGCGCCGGATGTGATTTTCGTGTGTGTCAAGGGATACTCTCTCGCGGATACCGTGCCGTTCATCCGCAAGGCAGCAGGCAGGGACACGGTAGTTATTCCGGTGCTCAATATCTACGGCACGGGCCGTGCCCTGCAGGCGGAGCTGCCTGAGCTGCTCGTCACGGACGGCTGCATCTACATTTCGGCCAACAGGATTGCGCCGGGTGTCATTCAGAAGCACGGTGCGATCTGCCGTATCGTGTATGGACTGCCGAGCCACAAGACCGATCATCCGGTGCTGCAGCAGGTCGAGACCGACCTCAAAAACGCCGGGATTGACCCGGTTTATTCTCCGTATGTCGAGCGCGACACGCTGCTCAAATTTGCGTATGTGTCGCCGAATGCGGCCTGCGGACAGTATTATCACGCGAAAGCTGCGGAAATGCAGCATCCGGGCGAGGTGCGCGACAGCTTCGTACGCCTGATAAAAGAGGTCGTTGCGCTGGCGGACAAGATGGGTATTCCGCTGGAGAGCAGGCCGGGGGAGCTGGTCGAGCGCAACCTGCGCATTCTGGATGCGCTTGCACCGACCGCGTCTACCTCTATGCAGCGCGATATGGAAGCCGGCAAGCAGTCCGAGGTGGATGGTTTGATTTATCAGGTTGTGCGTCTGGCGGAGCAGTACGGCGTGGATGTGCCGGAGTATCGCAAAATCGCAGAGGCGGTAAAAAAACAGACGGAAAATAAGTGAAAACGGCAAAGACCCGGAATCTTCCGAAAAAGATTCCGGGTCTTTGCGCTATAGGTGGTGATGCTGTTTCGACTGTCATTGTAAACAACGACAAGAAATTTCACTGCACACCGTCCGACGGACGGTGACATTCGCAATCCTTTTCGAGCGCCTGAAGCTGCTGCTCCATGGTTGGCACCTCACACTTGCCGGTGCGGATGGCTTCGCGCACGACTTCGGGCGACGCGGGTACCTTATTGATGCGCACGCCGATGGCACGCGACACGGCGTTTAGGATAGCCGGTGTGACGGGCACGGTCGCAACCTCGGAAATGCCTTTCGCGCCGAACGGACCCTGCGGCTCCGGATCCTCGATTAAAATAATCTCGTAATCCGGCGTATCCTCGGCACGCGGCAGACCTAGTTGACGGTACAGCGTCTTGACCGGATAGCCGTTTTTCGTCGGATAACCCTCGGTCAGTGCGTAGCCCTGTCCCATCGAGCACGAGCCGTGCATCTGACCCTCGATGATATGCGGATTGATGGCGCGGCCGACATCGTGCGCCGCGATGATTTTGAGCAGTCGGACCTCGCCGGTTTCTTTGTCCACCTCGACAATGGCGGCCTGCGTGGCATACGCATACGCCGGGAAATTGCGGTATTTTGCACCGCGCTGCTTTGCACCCTCAAAATCACCGATGGCAAAGCACGGTTCGGAGGCATAGTAATATTCCGCGCGGCGTTCCTCGCCCGGCTGCCATGGACGGCTGTCTAAATCCTGCTGGAGCTTGACGCACGCCTCATACACCGCACGGCCGCCGCACAGTGTCTGGCGCTCGGAAACCGACTCGCCGGTGGGGATGGTCAGCTCGGTGTCGCCGTTGGTGATGTAAATATCCGCGATATCCATGCCAAGCGTTTCCGCCGCGATCTGCGTCATGGCTGTACGGAAGCCCTGTCCCATATCCGTGCCGGAAACGATCATGTGCAGGCGGCCGTCGCCCTGCAGAATCAGCCTGCACGCACCGTCATCGGTGAAAATACCCTTGCCGACGCCGACGTTCTTAAAGCCCGAGGCCATGCCCCAGCCGAGCACCTTGCTGCCATTGGGATACTGGTCTTCGTATTCCTTGAGTGCTTTTCGCAAACTTTTTTCGCATTGATTGATGGTATCCATCATACCCATGCTGTATTTGAGCACCTCACCGCCGACCGAGGTCGCACCCGGATAGACGGCATTGCGCCGGCGCAGCTCGAACGGGTCGATATCCAGCTTTTCCGCCATCATGTCCATCGCAGTTTCAATGGAGATCGCCGCCTGATTGATACCGTAGCCGCGGAACGCACCGCCCTGCAGATTGTTGTTGCGGATCGCTGAGCCTTCCACCTTGACATTGGGAATGATGTACGGGCCGCCGCTCATCAGCGCGCCGGTCATCAGCGTGCCGTAGCTTTCGCACTCGTACGGTCCGCCGTCCGAGAACATCCGGCAGTCCAGATACTGAAATTTGCCGTCCGGCGTAAAGCCGATCTCGTAATCCGTATGGTAGCCGTGGCGTTTGGTGGTGAGGATCAAATCCTCCTTGCGCGTCAGCGTAATCTTGACCGGCTTGCCGCAGGCGTGAGCGGCAACAACTGCCGGTGCTTCAAGAAATGAGTCGCATTTTTTACCGAAGCCGCCGCCGAGCGGCGTCACGATAACGCGGATATCCTCCTCCGGCTTGTCCAGAATCTTTGCCAGCATACTGCGGATTTCAAACGGCGCCTGTGTGCAGGAATAGAGGATCGTTTTGCTGTCCTGCACCATGCCGATAGCCGAAACCGGCTCCATGCAGGCGTGCTCCTGCGGCTCAATATCCTTGGAGACGTTGAGCTTGACAATGTCCGTCCGCTGCTTTGCCTGCTCCACATCGCCGCTGACGCGGCCGGTGTGCACGATGAAGCTGTTTTTGCGGTAGCCGTCCGCCATGGTGTAGATACCGGGCAGTTCTTCATAGTCGATTTTGACCAGCTTGACGGCCGCTCTCGCGTGCGTCGCCGTATCCGCGACAACCAGCGCCAGATGGTCACCGAGAAACTGCACCTCATCCGTGCAAAAGACCGGCTGCTCCGGCGTCCATGTGCCGACCTTGTTCATGCCGGGCACGTCAGCCGCCGTCACGATGCGCACCACACCTTCCGCCTGTTCGGCGGCGGAGTAGTCCACCGCGTTGATCTTTGCGTGCGGCGCCGGCGCCCAGACAAATGCACCGTACAGCAGGGTATCCGCGCCGATGTCCTCAGCGGTGAGGTCGTCGCAGAATTTCAGTTTGCCGCCGGTCTTGTCCATGCCGTCCACATCCCAGACCGACTTGCCGACCGCGGAACCGGTGATTTCGGGCACGACCTGATTTTCACCAACCACAATAACCGTGCTTTCGTGGCTGCGGAAGCTGTCGATATCCGGATCTTCCCCGCGCAGCCGCGCCGCTGCCAGCTTGACAGCCTCGATAATTTTGACGTAGCCGGTGCAGCGGCAGTAGTTGTTCTTCAGCCCGTCATAGATGGCAGGCTCGTCCGGTGCTGCATTGTGCAGCAGCAGCGCCTTTGCCGCCATGACCATGCCCGGCGTGCAGAAGCCGCACTGCACCGCGCCGACATCGAGGAACGAGCGCTGAATGGTTTGCAGCATGGTGTCGTTCGGTGCGTTTTCGATGGTTTCGACGGTTTTGCCGTCCAGTCGGCGCACGAGCGTCACGCATGAACGTGCCAGCCTGCCGTCCACCAGCACGCTGCACGCGCCGCAGTGACCGGTGCTGCAGGCTTCTTTTGTGCCCTTCATGCACTTTACATTGCGGAGATATTCGAGCAATGTGCGGTTTTCACCGTCTTCTATTTCAATTTGTGTGCCATTGAGCGTAAATCGTAGCATGGGATTTCGCCCTCCTGCCGTTACTTGATTTTTGCTTTGATGCGCATGAAGCGTCTGTGACCGGAGTCAAGCGCCTCGTAAAAGTCCTCGCTGTCCTTCGGGTCGTCCTTTGTCAGCTTAGAGACCACATACATCAGCACGAACGCGGTCGCCAGACCGATCGTGCCGTACCACACATAGCCGAGATCCCAGACGAAGAAGGTCAGGCAGATAATGATCGCACCGACCGAAATCGAGGTGATAGCGGCTTTTCGGGTTGCCCACTTGCAGTAAATGCCGAATACCAGCGCCGGGAACAGCGATTCGACCAGGGAATCCGCGAAAATCATCAGATTGTAGACGTATTCCCAGTGCATGAGCGATACGGCAACCGTTACGGCACCGAACAGCAGAATTACCACGCGGATAACCGAGGTTTCGGATGTCTTGAATTTGCAGTGACCGATACCGACCAGCAGGTCCTTGTAGATGATAGAGGACATAACCATCAGCAGCGCATTTGCGGTGGACAGACCGACCGCCAGTACGCCGATGAGGAACACGATCATCAGAATCTGCGCGAGCAGACCGTGCGTGCCCGCGATGATGTTGCACATATACGGGATAACCAGTTCGGTTTCCGAGCTGGTAAGGTCAGGCATGGCAGCCAGCGCGACCAGACCGATGAGCATCGTTCCGCCCCAGACGATGATCTGGAGGAACGGTGCAAGGAACGCCATCTGACGCTGGTCCTTCAGACCCGCGCTGTAATAGCCGGAGCGCACGAACACCTGCGGCAGCAGCAGCGTGTAGCCGAATGCACACGCAAGCGGATAGCTGACGCGCGACGGATAGGTGCATATGCCGATCGGACCTGGATAGGAGAACCAGTCCGGTGTCTGCACGCGGACGGTCTGGAATGCCTCAATGATGGAGCCGTTGAATACGATCTTGAGTGTTACGAAAATAATTGCCCACAGCGCCAGAATGAAGAACCAGCCCTGTACAGCATCCGCCAGTGCGGTGGATTTTACGCCGCCGAGCATGACGAATACCGTCATGATAATGCCGCAAATGAGCGTAAATGTCTGCGAGGATACCGCGCCGCCGGTGGCCACCTCAGCTGCACGTCCACCGGCTACCAGTACCGCCGAGATAAACGGCACGGCGCAGATAATGTAAACAATGTCGATGATAACGGTCAGCGCCTTGGACTTGTAGCGGCAGAAGAAGAAATCCGCCGGGGTGGTGAAGTGCTTCTGCTGGTTGACCAGCCATACCTTGGTCATCGTGAAGTAGCAGATGATCGGGAACATGGAGTAGATGCACATTTCCGAGAAGAAGTAGCCCAGTCCGTAGCGGTAATACGCGCCCGGGCCTGCAAAGAACACCCATACACTCATGCAGGAGGCGATATAGGTCATGACCATGACCGGCCACTTGAACCGGCCGCCCTGCAGATCGACCTTGCCTGCGTCACGTTTTTCCTTCCATGTGGTGTAGCGTGCGATAGCGATCAAAAATAGAAAATATGCCGCAAAAACGATCCATACCGTTTTGCCTGAAAGTAAACCCTGTGTTGTCATTTTCTCTGTTATCCTTTATTTGTCCGATTCTTTTTGCGTTTCGGAAGCGGCAGGCGTATTATCCTCAGCCGTTTTGTCCTGTTCCTCATCCTCAATCAGAGGATATTCCTTTTCGGTCAGCTTGCAGCCGATATACACGGACAGCACCGTGCCGACAAAGCTGATCAGGCCGTGTACGATGCAGGCGGTCTCGCTGCCGTAGGGCGGGAAGCCCGGGAAATTATAGAATACCCAGAAGAACAGCACAGATGCTAGCCAGATTTTCTCTGTTCTGCCGATTTTCATTTTATGTCACCTTGTTTTCTTGTTTATATGTAATTTCAGGTATGTATTAGTCCTGAGAGCGCCACTCATCGAGCAGCGCATCCGAATCCACGACAAGTCCCAGATGCAGCGAGATCATGCGCAGCGCAGGCTCTTCGAGGTGCTCGGAGCCGCGGGTCAGGTCGCGCGGCACGACGACGCGGAAATCGCGGTTTGCGGCATCGAATGCAGTGTTGATAACGCAGCAGTCGGTCATGCAGCCGGTGAGCACCACGCGGCGGATGCCAAGGTTGCGCAGCAGCAGCTCCAGATCGGTCGGATAGAACGCGCTCAGGCGCTTTTTGGTCGTCACCATATAGTCCTCGTCGTGTACATCGATGGACATTCTGTTCCAGCGTGTGCCTTCGATGGCGTGCTCTGCGATGTTGGGAATCTCACCGACCGTAACCGGAAACACCATGCGCCACGCAGACGGAAACAGCTTTTCGTCTGCGCCGCCCTTACGCAGCGTTGAGCGGACATGGATGATGGGCAGACCGAGCGCGCGTGCTTCGTTCATGAAATGATTGAGCGGTTCGATGATCTCGCGTCCTCGCGGAGACGGACATGGACAGTCCGGGTCGGTTGACAGGTGTCCATCGTGCATGTCAATCGTAATGACAGCCGTATCGCGGCGATTAAGGAAAACCTGCTGTAATTGCTCCGGAACCTCCTTTTCGATGCTGTCAAAGTATGCTTTCATTTGATTTTTCTCCTTCCCGGCAAAACGCCGCAGCAATCTGTGCGGCGCTGTCAATAGCGGTATTGGAGTTATTATAGCACATGTGTCATGACACGTGCAAATGTTTTGGTCGGGTTGGGGGAAAGATTGTGAGGGGATAGAGATCGGGCGATGCTGGATGGGAGGGAGGCGATGCGGCTATCTGAGTCGCTCCGCGAAGGGAGCGACCAAGGAAATCACTGGCGAGGACTACAACAAGTAAATTTCAATCCACGCTCCGGTGCCGCGCGGCATATCGCCCTGCATGAACTGCTCGGTACCCAATATGCCTGCCAAGAAGACCACTTTGAATTACAGCAAACTGCTGAAAATATCAGTTAAATCCCATAGATTTTACTGGCTTGATTTATACAAAACTGGCAAAACCGCCAGAAAACAAAATTCCTACAATTCCGAGGTTGACACTGGGGATTGACTGTGTTATTCTATAACCAACAAATCAAGTAGGGAATCGGAAGGGAGCGAGCAAAATGTTCATCGTAAACGCACGAATGTCGGGTCGAATGTGTATGAACATGCTGTATTATGCTCAGATGCTGCCTGACCGACAGAATACGAAATTACTTTGAACCGGCTTGCCTGACGCTGCGCGTCCTTGCGGATTCATTGCATTTTCTGAAGCGGGGAGCTGCGAGCTTCCCGCTTTTTTTCGCATTTAAGAGGAATAAGGAGGAATTTTCTTGATAGAATTGTCACATATCTCGAAGGAGTTTGTGAGCGGCAAGCGAACCGTTCATGCGGTGCAGGATGTTTCGCTGACGATTGACAAGGGCGAAATTTTCGGTATGATCGGCTTTTCCGGTGCGGGTAAATCGACGCTGGTGCGCTGCATCAATCTGCTCGAGCGGCCGACCTCCGGTAAGGTGATCGTAGATGGTCAGGATATGCTGTCGCTCTCGGCAAAGGAGCTGCGGCAGGCCCGCAAGAAGATCGGCATGATCTTCCAGCACTTCAACCTGATGCCCTCGCGCACCGTAGCCGGCAACGTAGCATATCCGCTGCGCGGCAGCGGCCTTTCCAAGCAGCAGATTGCGGAAAAGGTACAGCGCCTGCTTGATCTGGTCGGCATCGGTGATAAGGCGGAGGCGTACCCCAAGCAGCTGTCCGGCGGTCAGAAACAGCGTGTAGCAATCGCTCGCGCACTGGCCAACGACCCGAATGTGCTGCTCTGCGACGAGGCTACCTCGGCACTCGATCCGCAGACCACCAAGGCGATTCTGCAGCTGCTCAAGCACCTGAATGAAACGCTCGGCATCACGGTCGTTATCATCACCCACGAAATGGCGGTCGTCAAGGAGATCTGCCACCGCGTAGCCGTTATGGAGCACGGTAAGGTGGTCGAGTCCGGCGAGGTGTTCAACATTTTCGCCAACCCGAGAGAGGACATCACCAAGAACTTCATCCACACGACATCTAATCTCCGCAAGATCGAAGAACTCATCGCGGAGGATTCGCCGGTCGTCAAGCTCAATCCGGGCGAGCTTATCGTGCGCCTGAGCTACATTCAGCGCAATGTATCCGAGCCGCTCATTTCGACGGTATCGCGCAAATTCGATATTGTGCTCAACATCATCTTTTCTGATATCGCCATCGTGCAGGATGCACCGATCGGCGGCACGGTAGCCATCATCAGCGGCAGCCGCGATCAAATCACACAGGCAATCGCCTATCTCAGTGAGAAAAACGTAGGAGTGGAGGTCATCAAGGATGCAAGAGTTTCTGAATAACATCATTCCAAACGTAATGGCAAAGCTGCCGGACTTCTACGCAGCCATCGGTGACACGCTGCTCATGGTGGTCTGGTCGGGTGCAATCTCGTTCGTGCTCGGGCTGACGCTGGGCGTGCTCATCACCGTCACCAAGCCGGGCGGCATTCTGGAAAACAAAATCGTCTATCAGATTCTGGACAAGCTGGTCAGCCTGTTCCGTTCCATTCCGTTCATCATCCTGCTGACGTGGGTAATGCCGGTTTCCCGTGCGATTATGGGTACGGCAATCTATGTTCGGGGTGCAATCGTTCCGCTGGTATTCGGTGCGGTGCCGTTCTTCACCCGTCAGGTGGAGAGTGCACTTGCCGAGCTGGACGGCGGTCTGATCGAAGCGGCACTCTCGATGGGCTCTACGCCGCTGGAGATCATCTTCCGCGTTTACCTGAAGGAAAGCGTAGCCGCCATCGCGCGCGGCACAACCATCACGGCGATCAGCCTGCTCAACCTGACTGCAATGGCCGGTGTCGTCGGTGCCGGCGGTCTGGGCGACATCGCCATCCGCTACGGCTACAACCGATACCAGCTGGATATCATGATCGTGACGGTTATCCTTCTGGTGGCGCTTGTACAAATCATGCAGGCCGTCTGCATGAAGCTTTCCCGGAAGCTGGACAAAAGAATTACCGGATAGCGGCGCAGCCGCTTCACACTGAAGCCATGTACCTGCAGGCACAGCCTGGCAGAGGCTTAACATAGAAATACATGTTTATGTATGGATGAATGGAGGAGAAAATTATGAAAAAGAAAGTTTTATCTTTTGCCCTGGCCGCTGTTTTATCAGCAGGCCTTCTCACCGCATGCGGTTCCGATGCGTCAACCACTGCCGCGCAGACCGATGCTGCAGCGCCTGAAAGCACGGCGGCAGCTGTGACCGAAGAGGCAGGCAGCGAAAGCACTGCCGCCCAGGAAGCTGAAAGCACAGCAGAAACTGCTGTGGAATCCAAAGGAAAGGTTACCGTTGCGGCAACCAGCGTTCCCCACGCGGAAATCCTTGAAGCAGCAAAACCCTTAATGGCAGCCAAAGGCTGGGAGCTTGTAGTAACCGAATTTACGGATTACGTACAGCCCAATGAAGTAGTGGAAG
>OIWP01003516.1_pt1 | contig 12805 bp, 8 predicted proteins | sample 1587661 | NCBI WGS metagenome assembly OIWP01 (sample SAMEA3888899, study PRJEB22519) | human gut metagenome | biome: human gut; feature: human-associated habitat; material: faeces | place: Denmark | collected 2010 | reverse complement strand
TCTAGTCTAATATCTTATAAAACTCAATATCTACTTATATGATTTTATAATTTATATTTAACTGTTAATGACCTCCTAAAGTCCTGACATAATTCCAAGAAGCGGAAGCATAACCGACAGAAGGATCGTTCCGACGATCACCGACAGGATGATCACCAGCGTCGGTTCCAGAACTGCGATCATAGAAGAAAGCTTTTCATCCACTTCCTCCTCACACTCATCGGCAATCCTTCCCATCATCTCATCCATCATTCCGGCTTTCCCGGCAATGGATGTCATCCGCGCATAAACACCTGTGAAGATTCCGGCTTTCACCAGTGCCTCTGCGATATCCGTTCCATTTTCCATATCCGCTTTGCATTCTGCTACTTTCTTCCGGAAATCATCATCCTCGATCAGGTTCTCTGAAAATTCCATTCCCTGTTCCGGCGTCAGTCCGCTTTTCAGTGCCAGTGACATTCCTCCGGCAAACCGGCATGCCGACAGCTTATCCTTCAGCTCCCTTGAAAATGCAAATCCGGATCCGATGTGATACAGTTTCTTTCTGCCGCTCTCTGTCTTTGTAAAATAAATACCCGCACAGACGATCACCGCCAAAAGTACCGCAAGCACCGCCGAATATCTGGAAAGAGCATTGCCTGCAAGCAGGATCCCTCTTGAAAATCCGGTCATTTCCTGACCAAACTGGCGGAACACCTGATCAAATACCGGCATAACCTTTGTCATCAAAATGATAATGATCACCAGCATCATCCCGATCATCAGAAGAGGGTAGGAGATGGCACTCCGGACACTTCTCCTGATCGCTTCCTCTCGGTCATAATGCTCCGCCAGAGATACCATTACTTCATCTAAAGTTCCTGTCTCTTCTCCGATCTGCGTCATACGGATCAGATACTCCGGAAATACTTTCGTCTCTTCCAGCGCCTGATCCAGCCTGCCCGTATCCATCACTGACTGATAAATCTCATCCAGCAGCTCTTTTTCTGCCTTCGTCTGCGCATCCTCCCGGAGAAGATCAACTCCCTCCAGGGAAGAAATCCCAGACTTCAAGATCATTGCCATTTCACTGCAGAACGAAGCAATTTCCAGATTCGTAAGCTTTCCCTGCTGTGTCCGCTTTTCCATATATGCCATCCTCCTTTTCACATTCCTGCCACATTCTTCTTATCCGGCTTTCTTTTATCTAATAGGTATACTTTGTGACATAATTCTTTCCATTTCCCACATACTTCTTCACATCCGAAGCACTGTTGTTTGCAGCAAGTGTCGGATCCATGATCGACCAGTTCTTTCCGTCAAATTCAATGATGTTATCCACCCAGCCGATCTCATCAACATAACAGCTGATCCATGCATGATACACATCACCGGAATAGCCGACCTCCAGCTTCGTCGGAATCCGCTGCGACCGGAGCATTGCCGACATCAACGCCGCATAATCAAAACAGATTCCTTTCCCGGTATCCAGTGTCTCATCCGGATCCGGTGTGTACCCATACGGAACATTCTCCGCTTTCTTTTTATCATAGGAAATATTTTTAATTACAAAATTATAAATCTGCGTTACCACATCCAGATCAGAATAGCAGTCCTTTCCTGCAAGACTCTCACCCTTTTTTACACACTTGGAATCTGCCGTGAAATTCACATAATAATTCGGATGCAGAAACGGGGCAAATTCATCTGTGATCTGTACGTCCAGATCCTGGGTAAAGCTTACCGCATACAGATTGTCCTCTACAGACACACTCTCCAGAAGTGTTACCTTATAAGAACCATTCCCGCCCGGAAGCGGATAAACCGCATAATCACCAACAACCGTAACCGGATAGGTATACTCTGTGCCATCCGGGGATGTCACCTGGAGCTTGACTTTTTGATTACTTCCATTATAACAGATCATCACATAGCCATCTGCCGTATGGGATGCATCCAGTACAACCAGGTCATTTCCATATGTCACTTCACCGGAAGCCTCCGTCTGAAGCACCTGCGCCGACGGATCTCTCGGATCCCCCTTTTTCCCGGACTGGCTTTTTTTTCCCTCCGATGCACATCCGCCAGGTATCAGTACACCTGTCAGAAATAGCAGAAAAAAGAAAAGAAAAATCCTCTGCCAGCGCCTTTTTTGTTCATATAAATCGTTCTGCCGCACAGAATTCCTCCTTTCTTTTCCACAGTGAAACAGTCCCAAAAACTCAACTAGAAAAATTATAGCATAATCAAAACATTAAAAGAAGTTATTTGGTCTAATATGCTTTAATTTATTTGACAAAGAAATCAAAGACCATTACAATAGAAATCAGTTATAAACCATCACAATAGTAAAATTGGGGGTTAATTTATGAGTGATCATTTACCTGTCTTAAAGGTTCGTTTATTCGGAGGATTCTCAGCAAGCTACGGAGAGATTCCCGTATCATTCGGACGCAACACAACGACAAAAGCAATGAAATTGTTGCAGATATTACTCTACCATGGCGATACCGGTATCTCCAGAGATAAGCTTCTTGATGAATTATATGGAAGAGAAGAACTTGCCGATGCTGCCAACAACCTTCGGGTAACCGCACACCGTCTTAAAAAGATCATCGTAGATGCCGGACTTCCGAGTCATGATTATATCAACATCAAAAAGGTATTTACCGATGGGATGCTCCGATGCCGACCGAAGTTGATGCACATCAGTTTGTGATTCTGTCAAAAGACGTGCAGGCGTGTACCGATAAGGTAAAAAAGCTGGCACTTCTTAAGAAAATCTGTCTGATGTATCGTGGAGAATTTCTTCCGGAACTCTCGGGAGATGAATGGGTTCTTGTTGAAAGCGTCCGCTATAAGAATATTTATTCCGAATCCCTTCAGGAGCTCTGTAAGCTTCTGATCGAACGCGGAGATTATGAAGAGACACTTCGTTTCTGTGAGCCGGCATGCCAGTTATATCCGTTCGATGAATGGCAATCCGTCCGCATCGACTGCTATATGGCATTGAACCGCTATAAGGATGCTGTGCAGGAATATGAGAACACTGCCAAATTATTTTTCGAAGAGCTTGGAATCCGCCCTTCTGAACATATGATGCAGCAGTTCGAGCAGATGAGCAGCCGCCTTAACTACAAACCACAGGAACTCGGCGACATCAAGGAACGTCTGAAAGAGGACGATATACGCGGCGGTGCTTTTTACTGCAGCCTGCCAAGTTTCCGTGACAGTTACCGTCTCGTTTCCCGAATCATTGAGAGGAACGGACAGTCCGTATACTTAATGTTATGTAGCATCACCAACGGAAAAGGAATGCCGATGGACAAGCCGGACAAGCTTGAAGTTCTTTCAGGTGAGCTTCAGAATACGATCCAGCAGTGTCTGCGTAAAGGGGACTCCTTTACCAAATACAGCCCATCACAGTTTCTGATACTTCTCGTTGGTACGAATAAAGAGAACTGCAGCATGATTTTCGACAGAATCCAGAGATACTTCTCCAGAGAGCATAAAAGCTGGAAGCAGTACCTGGACTACTTCGTGTCCTCTGTAGCCGAAGTAGACCAGCAAGATTCACCGATTCAGTTCAATACTGAGAATAAAACCTGGTAAGCTGCAATCATGTTATCTTCGCAGCAGGGCAGAAATGGAGATAATTTATGGAACAGAGCTATCAAATCAGTTGGTATGCACCAAACTTTATTAACATGTGTATTGATAATATTAATGATGGAGAGCTGTCCGGTCGGATTTATCACTGCTACAGCAAAGAACCCTGGAAATTCACCAATATCCTTCAGTTGATCGAATTAGCTGATGATTTCTTCGACAAACTCGAATTTCCACAGGCATCCACCAGCGCACGTTCTTTCACTTCAACCCAGTTTTCAGTTGTTGACCGGCTTGATAAAGTACAGTCACCGGAAGATTTCATCGAGAATCGTGGACAAAAAGGGACTTTCTTTCTCAATGTCAGATACCGCCAGAATTCATCCTGGCAGGGCATCGTCCGCTGGATTGAAGGTAACTCTACACAACAGTTTGTAAGCGTACTTGAACTGCTTAAAATTCTCAGCAATGCATTAGTTTAAAGGAATGGCATTGTGAGAGATATCATTACATGAATGAATAAGAATTATACAGGCATTGTCTGATCACGGAATGTGATCGGAGGGTGCCTTTTAATTATCTTATAATTTTATTCTTTCTTAATTGCTTTTCACAAAAAACTCCAGTACCATTTGAATAGGCGTATGTAGAAAATCGAATCATATATCATATATGAATTCTTTGATTGTAGAAAAAATCTTATATCTACATGAAACATGAGATATGGCGAATTTACTTATGAACTGTTTTCTATTATAATGGAGGTAAGCAATGAGAAAACAAAAGAAGAAATCTCGCCATAGCAAACAACCCCACAACCGGCAGTATAAAGACCGGTTATGGAGAATGATCTTTAATAACAAAGAAGATCTGCTGCAGCTTTATAATGCGATCAACCACACGGACTATCAGAATCCCGATGACCTGGAAGTAAATACATTGGAAGATGTCCTTTATCTGTCCATGAAAAATGATGTATCCTTTTTGGTTGGCGGAACCATGAATCTGTATGAGCATCAAAGCACTTTTAATCCAAACATGCCGCTTCGCGGAGTCTTTTATTTCTCCCGGTTATATGAAGGGTATGTTGCAGATAATAATCTGATGATCTACCATGAAAAAAGAGTCCGGCTTCCAAAACCGAAATATATTGTCTTTTACAATGGTACAAAAAATCAGCCAGATTCCATGGAGTTAAGGCTTTCAGACTGCTTTGAAAATACAGATAACGATGCACCTTGCCTGGAATGCACCGCAACCATGTTGAACATCAACTATGGTCACAATCAGGAGCTGATGAAGCACTGCAGAAGGCTTGAAGAATATTCCATATTTGTCCAATGTGTCAGGGAATATATACAATCGGAACCTTCTGTGGAAGATGCATTAGAAAAGGCAATTGATACTTGTATTAATCAGGACGTGTTGGCAGATTTTCTCAAGAAACATCGAGCGGAGGTGACGAATATGATCCTGACGACATATGATAAAGACTTATATGAGAAAACCTTGAAGGAAGATGCCAGAGAAGAAGGTAGAGAAGAAGGACTTATGGAAGGACGCGCTGAAACCAGAGCAGAATTAAACCAGTTAACCATATGTCTTCTAAATGCCAAACGCTACAACGATCTGGAACATGCCGCAAAAGACATCGAATACCAAAAGAAACTATTAAAAGAATTAGGCATTGAATAAAAACTAAATAACCCTTACCCCATCCCGTGACTGATCACCGTCTAAGATGCAGTGCATCTCCCCTATATCAGTCACGGGATCTTTTTGTCCGGAAAATCCCTCTCCCTCACCGCTATAACCAGATCACTCCTTTTCTATGCGCTCCACGCAATCTATACTTTTTGTACTTCCATCACATTATTCCCAACTTTTACTTCTATTCTAATATCCCAATACATATAGTAGAGTCAGACACAAATATTACGCACTCCTACAAATCATGATGTCGGGGTAAAAGGTATTTTGCCCCCTTTGATACCAGATTGCTACGTGCTTTGCACTCTCGCAGTCCTCAAAAGCATTCGTAGTCCGCTCATTTTTCTTTGAAAAATGGCTGCTTACTCATGGTTTTGGCGGGTCAAAAGGTCAAAAATCCTCTTGCAAGCAAGTTTGCATCGGCTTTCTGACCTTTTGACCCTGGTATCAAATCATTATATTATTACAAAAACATGACTATTTCTTGTTATAACTTAAAAAAGTTAATATTTTTCGTTATTGGTAATGATTCACGTAATGCTTTGTCAGATACAATACCTATATAAGATAAAAAAGTCTAAATAATTAGGAAGGGCAGATGAAAACTGACATGAATAAAAAGCAAAAAAATACAAGAACTTTTTTAATAAAAATCATGGATCAGCAGAACGGTACCTGGCAGGGCAGTGTTACCTGGGTGGAAGAGCAGCGTGAGCAGCATTTCCGCAGTGCCCTTGAATTATTGAAGCTGATAGACGGAGCACTTGATAACAATTATGAAGTCAGAATTGAGGAATAGAAGGAGGACGCCATGAAAAGTAATACAAAGAAACGTTTAATAGCATTCATGCTTTGCATGGTACTTGTGCTTAGCAGTGCGACATCAGCTTTTGCTGATGAGCCACAGAACACAGACAGCCAGAGCCAGACCGAAGCAGTAGCAGAGCCGGTGGCAGATGAGGCTACAGGAGATGAGGCAGCGGTGAACTCCTCAGAACAACAGCAACAAGAGGAGCAGCAACCGGAACAACAGCAACAAGAGGAGCAGCAACCGGAACAACAACAACAAGAACAGCAGCAACCGGAACAACAGCAGCCTGAGACAGAAGCTCCTACAGTTGAGGCACCGGCTGAACAGCCGGCAGCTGAAGAGGCACAGCCGATTCAGCAGCTTACTTATGAAAACGATAATGTAAAGATAACAGTCGATGCTGTTGAATCCGGTAATATTCCGGAAGGTGCAACACTTTCTGTTACTCCTATCATCAAACAGGAAATCACTGATTCCATGAGTGATGAAGAAAAAACAAAAGCTGAAGAACTCAATAATCAGTATGATTTTACAGAGAACAAGCTAAAAGAAAAAGCCGAAGATGAAAGTTATGATATTGCCGGATTCCTTGCTTACAATATTACATTCGTAGATGCAGACGGAAACAAGATGGAACCAAACGGAAATGTCAAAGTCACAATGGATTACAAGCAGCCTGTGATCGCAGAAGATGCAGTACAGACAGTGAATGATACAGAGTGGCTTAATAGTACAAAGGATTTGGATGTCACAGTCCTTCATCTTGAAGAAGACAATAAAGGTAAGGTTACAGATGTTGTAGATATGACAGCAGAAGATACAAATGGTGATGCTGAGATTAATACAACATCGGAAAATGAAATCCAGAAAGTAACTATTACGACAAACAGTTTTTCAATCTTTGCTATTACATATAGTGAATATAGTGTAGATGTAAAGTATGTTGACCAACGTGGGACTGAGATTACAAGTGACCAATTTACACAAAGAAATGTTTCAATAAAAAAAGATAACGATCTTGTAATTAGTAATGGCAATAAAGTTAAAATTCCAGAAACGGTTACCATTGATAATAAAACCTATCAATATAGTGGCGCTCATTTGGATGGTGTATCAGGAAAGAATGTCTATTCGGTAAAGTTCAAAGACAAAAAGTGGAGATATAAAGAAAAATCAGGTGACGATGGTGAAAAGTGGAATGACGGTAAAGGCGGTACAATTTATTTAGTTTACCAGGAACAGACACAGGAACAACCAACTGCATTACCTACAGTTGGTACCATCGATAGTACCTCCAAGGGTATTACGATGCGGATGATTAATTACTCTAAGCCTGCAGCTGGCTTGAGTGATAAAATTGGAGGCCCATATACTGTAGATAAGGTAAGCGGTGGTATTAAACAGAATCTTCTGAACAGAGTATTAACAGAGGGCTATCCGGTAACAGTTGGCGGTACAAGTTTAAAGACATTGTTTACAGGCGGAACAAATGTTAATCATTTATTCCTTCAGAGTTCCTTTAATGAAGATGGAAGTTATGAATACAGCAGTTTTAAGAATTACGCTCACTTAGAGGATAATGGGAATTTCACAGTGTATGATGCACTGGGAACACCATCGGAAGAGAATCGACCATATTTTCAGCGTGGTAATTTTATGCCATATAATAGTATCAGTGCAAGTGGTGTTTCAAAAAATAAAAACTTGTATGATGAGAGTGGCAATAAATTAAGTGATACAGATTCAGCGCATGGTAAGACATTATATAAGACGCAGGGGACTCCTGATTACTATTTTGGCATGTACGTGGAAGCTGATTTCAACCAGCCAAGGAACGGACAATTAAAGAATAAATCGGATATGGTCTATGAGTTCAATGGCGATGATGATTTATGGGTATACGTTGATGGCGTATTGATGCTGGATATTGGCGGTATTCATGATGCCCATTCCGGAAGTATCAATTTTGCAACAGGTGCTATTACTTATGATTCAGTGTCAGGAACAACAATTAAAACGCAGTTCCAGACAGCAGGTGTATTCCCGGATGGTTCTCCATGGGACGACTCGAAAGTCAGTGAATTTTTTAATGGCAATACATTAAAAGATTTTACAGCACACAATTTCAAGATGTTCTACATGGAACGAGGTGCAGGTGCATCCAATCTGAAGATGAAGTTCAACCTGGAAGTTATTCCAACTTATAAAGTTAACTTCAATAAAGTAGATACACAGGGAGCTACTCTGCCAGGAGCTGAATTTGAGATTAGAGATGACAACGATAATTCAAGAGTTTACAATGTAACATCTGGTTCCGATGGCGGAGTTTCTGTAAGACTTCATGAAGGTACATATACCATGACAGAGACTCAGGCTCCGACAGGCTATCTTGTAGCATCCGGTACATGGAAGATTAAAGTTAACACTGACGGTACCTATACAATTAAGAAAAACGGTGAGGAAATTGCCAAAGATTCCAATAATGTTTACAAGATTGTGAACAAAGGACAGCATGAAGATGCAGAAGCTAATCTGACAACATCCAAGACTGTCAAAGTAACGGATTATAACAAACGTGAGTATGAAATTACTCTGGGAGCCAGCACATCTGGACGAGAAGTAGGTACAGAAGCTGAAGCAGCAAGTGTAGTATTGGTACTTGACAGATCTGGGTCAATGGGTAGTGATGGTATGACTGCGCTGGTGAATGCAGCAGATACTTTCATTGATACTTTGAAGGATGCATCTCCAGATAGCCAGGTAGCAGTAGTGTACTTTAATGGTACACAAGGTGAGAATACTAATACGACAAAAGCTATGAGCTTTACTAAACTTGATACAGATAAAAATGTTGCATCTATTAAGAAATTCCTTTCTGATAATGATGACCCAGATGATGGCACACCAATGGGCGATGCATTAAAGAAAGCAAAGTCTTTATTGGACACTGATAATTCAGGAAACCAGAAGTATGTATTATTCTTCACTGATGGTTTGCCGGGATATTACAAGCCAGACACCAGTTATGATGGATATAGTAGATTTAACTGTATGGTTGCCAACAGTGCGGTGAATTATGCCAATGATATTAAGGCGAATGCAACAATCTATACTGTAGGCTATAAACTGTCAGGAACCTTATATTGGCATAAGGGTGATTCGGCGACAAGTGATGCTGATACAGAGCATGGCTATTATAGTGGATGGGGATGGGGACAGAAGTATTACTCGAATCATGATTTATCAACATCCGCTTCGGATTTTCTGAAAAATTACATTGCAACAACTGCTCCGACTGGCAGCAATAAGAAGTATGCTTATACGGTAAATAATACCGAAGACCTTGGGAAGGAATTCAAGAAACTGGCCGCTCAGATTGGCGCATATTATTCCATCAATGCAGAGAAAATCGTGGATGTTATTGATGCCAGATTTGAACTGACAGAAGCAGGACGTAAGGCACTGGTTGGTGATGCCAAAGCTATTACAAATGAAGATGGTTCTAAGACATATGTCAAAGAAACACGTAAGGATGGTGCAGTCGTTGGTACAGTAAGGATTACTGAGAATACGGATGGCACAACAACGATTGAGTGGACCGGAACAGAAGCACACATTGGTAATAAGGATAATCAAGAAGATCCGGCATGGGAAAGAAAGATTGGAGTTGTTGCTAAAGCAGACTTCATCGGCGGCAATGCTGTCACAACCAATACAGGGGATTCGGGCGTATTTGTTAATGAGGATACGACTAAGATGTTCCCTAAGCCAACAGTCAATGTTAAGGCCCTGTCGCTTGAGATGACGGGCAAAGAAATTACTGTTTACAAAGGTGATGCTCTCCAGCCACAGGCTTATTACAATCAGCTAGCTCAGACAATCAAGGTTGTAGAGCTGGATGGTAAAACAAAAACTTTGACTGGTGTTAAACCGGTTAATAATAATAAAACACAGGTTAGTCTTCCAGCATTAACGGATGCTCAGAAGAATGAACTTGAGAATAAAAAGACACTTACAATTGGTGATGGTGATAATCCGGAATACAAATATATTTATCCGGGCACATCTGATGCGGTAGGATACTTTAAATATATTTATACGATTCCTGCAACACCAGGTGGAAGCATTAATAATCACAAAGCAGGCAATGCAGCAAGTCCGGCTGAAAAATATCATCTGGAAGTTGTATTTGTTCCGTACACTGTAGAACAAAGAGTGGCTCAGAATTCCGGAATTACTGCTCCGGCATCAGACGGCGGTACAGTAGTTAGTGGAAATCTGACAGCAAGTGCAGATTATATTGTCAATATCATCGATGGTTCTATTGAGATTACAAAAGTACTTGAGACAGAGCCGAAGGGTGAGAATGGTGATACATTTACATTCACAGTAACAGGACCGGATAATTTCAGTAAAGAAGTTCAATTAACTGTTACAAAGGATCCGGTAGATGGTAAGTATACAGCAACCTATAATGGAGATGAATTAAAACATCTTGCAAGAGGCGAATATACTGTTACAGAAAAAGTTGCAGCAGGGTATGATGTCAAGAGTATTGAAAATGATGCAAATGCAACAAATACAAAATATGTCTTGAATAATCCAGAAGATATTCATTTCACAATGGGTACAGTTGTAGAAAACGGTAAAGATGTCAATGTCATCAAGAATTATACATATAATCCTGAAAATGGCGGTACACTTGGCAAAGCAATTTTCACAAATGAACCGGTTTACAGTGATTGGCAGATTATCAAAGTCAGCGCAAGCAGTCATGATGTAAAATTAGCAGGTGCAATCTTTGAACTGCAGTCTACAACAGATGAAACTGTTAAGTATTACGGTAAGTCAGGAGATGCAGGTATTGTTAAATGGTATCAGAATTATCAGAACAATGATGTATCTGGTGAGATAACAGGTGAACTTCCGACAGGAACATATACACTGAAGGAAATTAAAGCTCCGACAGGATATACCCTTTCAAGTAATACTTATACATTGCAGATTACAAAGACAGGAGCATTAAAAACGATTCAACTGAATGGTGAAAATGTTGCACCTGCACTGCAGGATGGAAAATGCCAGATTCTCATTGAGAACACACCTTTATACGACCTCCCATCAGCCGGAGGCAATGGAATTTACCTGTATATGATTGGCGGTATCTTACTTATGTTCGCAGCCGCATGGATCTTATATAAAAACAAATGCAGGGAGGTGCTGGAAAGATAATTTGAACAATTTACTTTTCAGTGGCTCCCAAGCCACAAACAACGTTATTCTCCCTTATGAGGGGACAATAAATCGGGCATAGCCCTAAAAGAAAAGGAGACAACAATATGAAGAAGATGAAAAAATTATTTGCAGTGTTATTAACACTGGCAATGGTACTCGGAATGAGTATGACATCATTTGCAGCTGACGAAACAACAAATGCTACTGTAAAAATTTCCGGCGCTGACGGTGCTACTCTGACGTATGTACAAATTGTTGAACCGGATAGAGGTTCTGAAGATGGTTGGAAAATAGTTCCTAGTTTTGAAAAAGCCTTTACTGACGCTGGATTAACTATTAAAGATTTACTCCAAAATGCACCTGATACAAATGCTGCTCAGGGTAAAATCACTAGCAATACTAAGCTCAGTGCTCTTTTAGAAAGTCTTAGATCAAGTGCTACCACTACTATTACTGGAAATCAGTTTACCGCTACTAAAGGTGGTGTATATTTAATCATCGCTGATAAAGAAGGTTGGACTTACGCACCAATGCTTGCTTATGTTCCTGTTGATTCTACAACAGATGTTAATGTAACTGCTAAAGGTGAAGAAAATCAGGTAAGAAAAGCAATTTCTGCTGATGGTCAGTCTGTTGCTGCTGGAGATATTGTAAAGTATACTGTAAATGCTAACTATCCATTTTATTCTTCAAATTATGAAGACGTATTATTTAAAGTAACTGATACTTTAACAAATGCTAACTTCTTAATCGATGCCACTCATCCTGTAACTGTAACTATTAATGGTGCTCCTGCTGTTGTACGTACTGATTACACCGTTTCTGATTCGAATGAAACCGATACTTTAACAGTTAATTTTAACTACGATTACAACAAAGCTGGCGCAACTGTTGAAATTACTTATTACGCAAAAGTATCTGAATCTGTGTCTTCAGAGTCTCCTCTGAAAAATAAGGTTACTTCAGAAACTGCAAGTACCCATAATGGTACTCCTACAAAAACAGAATATATCGTTGTTTCAACTCCTGTAAAAGCAACAATCAAGAAAGTTGACCTCACCAATTCTAAAATTACACTTGAAGGTGCTGTATTTGAATTACATAGAGTTGTAAACGGAAAAGATACAGTAGTTGCTACTGCAACCACAGATGATAAAGGTATTGCTACATTTAATGGTCTTGATGCTCAGGACACTACTTACTATATTATTGAGACCCAGGCTCCTTCCGGATATAAAATTGATGGTATCAAACATCCTTTATCTGGTGCTACAGCTAATGAACCAACAACTAATACAGTAAAAGATTCAACAACAAACAAAACTACTATTACAACAACTTATAGTTTCACTGACTTTGGTGAAAGCGGTATAACAACTATTACCAACACAAAACTTTCCGCATTACCATCAACCGGTGGTATCGGTACAACAATCTTCACAATCGCTGGATGCGTTATCA
>OIWP01003514.1_pt1 | contig 12812 bp, 10 predicted proteins | sample 1587661 | NCBI WGS metagenome assembly OIWP01 (sample SAMEA3888899, study PRJEB22519) | human gut metagenome | biome: human gut; feature: human-associated habitat; material: faeces | place: Denmark | collected 2010 | reverse complement strand
ATCCTCACCGCCGTGGAGAAGGTGGCCATCAACTTCGGCAAGCCCGACCAGAAGGCGCTCGACCACATGACGCCTGCCGAGGCGCATGAATACATCGAGCAGGGACAGTTCGCGCCCGGGTCTATGCTGCCCAAGGTTGAGGCGTGCCTCGATTACGTTGCGAAATATCCGCAGGGACGTGCGCTCATCACGTCGCTGGAGTGCGCGGCTGCGGGCCTGCGCGGCGAGACGGGTACGGTCATTTCAAACGAATAATTTCTTGCGAGAAAGGTGCTTTCCAGGTGCCTTTCTCCATATTAGGGGAAAGCGGGCGGCCGTGGGGCGGCCGTTTGCGATACAAGGCAGGTGATTCCTATGAATCAATCCAAGCAATCTACGATGCAGAAATACTACCCGTGGCTCGTTGTTCTGGGCTGTGCGATGTGGGTTTCGGGCTCTATTGGCTTTCTGACTATCGTTGCCGGCAATTTTTATGTTCCGATTTGCGAAGACTTAGGATTCGCAGAATCTGACCTAGGCTTTTATATGACGCTTGTGTGCATTGGACAAGCTATTAGCTTCCCGATTGCAGGGCGTCTTATACCGAAGATGAACATTCCTGTGCACATGACCATCATCTGTGCGATTGAGGCTGTTGCGGCAGTGGCGATGTCTTTGTACGGCGATTTGTATATGTGGTATATCTCGGGCGCGATTATCGGCTTTTGCATGGGGTTCAATACGTCTATCGGCGTTGCGATCGTGCTTGAGAATTGGTTTGCGAAAAAAACAGGTTTTGCCATCGGCATGGCATGGGGCATTGGTTCGCTCGTCAATGCCATTATGAGTCCTGCTATTTCCAACATCATCGCGACGTCGGGCTGGCGAACGGGTTATGTGGTTCTCGGCGTTGCGAGTTTTGTCCTCATGTGCGGTTCTTCTCTTTTCATTATTCGCTTGAAGCCCGAAATCAAGGGCCTGCTCCCGTATGGCTACGACAAGGTTCAAGAGGGCGTGCATGTTGAAGACCCCACAGATGGCGTTGCATTTCGCGATGCTGTGAAATCGCCGGCATTTATTTTGCTTCTTGTCGCCATGACTCTGATCACGATGACCACGGTTACCAACCAGCTGTTCACGAGCTTCTCTGAATCTGTTGGCTTCGGTGCCGCAACGGGAGGTTTCATGGTGTCGGTTGCGATGATTTGCGATATCGCGTGGAACCCCCTTATCGGTATCACGTGCGATAAGTTTGGCGCAGACAAGGGCGTCATTTTGTGGTGCGTCGTTACGATTCTTTCTTTCGTCTGCTTGACCGTGGGTGCGAGCGTTCCTGCTCTGGCGTTTGTCGGTGCGGGTCTCAACGACACGATGTATGCCTGCTACGGAACGGGTATCGCGATGCTGACTGCATTTTTGTTCGGCAACAAGGATTACGCGAAGATTTATTCGCTGGTGCCGGCGATTGGTTATGCTCTTGGCTGCATGGGCGTGCCTATTCTTACGAGCATCTACCAAGCAACAGGTGGCTACAACTCCGTATGGCTGTTCTGCGCTGCATGCGATGTTGCTATTGCTGTGTGCGTTGTGCTTGCTGCCCGCAATTCCAAGAAGCTTCCGCGAACCGAGTAGTGCTATTGGCTTAACGGACGACGGCCTGCTTGCTTTCGATTGCACTGAGCTTTCGGGCCGTCTGGTGCATTCTTTCGGAAGCTGGAGGCGCTTCGTTGTCGTCTGATTTCCTAGATACTCTGGGGATTCATTCGATTCGACGTTCGTCACCTTGGCCCGAATTGATGCTTGGCGATACGGAATTGACAGAGTTCTTTCCAGGTTAAACGGATGGCTCGCAACCATGAGGTTGCGAGCCATTTCTGTTCCTGAGCCAAAAGGGGGAGGGGTGCCCAAGAAGGGTATGGGAATGAGCTGGGGTAATATGTCGAAAAGCCTCGCGTCCCCTCGCCGATAAGCGACCTAACCGTCGCGTTTTTTGCCATAATTTGAAGCGAAGCTAAGAATTCCAGATGCACAGCGGGCCTGTTTTGCGACGAAAGCGCCATATGCCGTGCATTGGATGCGAGGAGGCCGGTACTATGAAACTAAATCGAACGCTGCGCGATTGCGTGTATGGCATGGCGGTGGGCGACGCTTTGGGCGTGCCTTTCGAGTTCAAGCCGCGTGGAAGTTTTGAGTGCGTCGACATGGTGGGCGGCGGCAGCCACAACCAACTCGCTGGTACGTGGAGCGATGACACGAGCATGGCGCTCGCGCTGTGCGACAGCTATCGCGAGTTGGGGCGCGTCGATTGCGATGACATTTTGCGACGGTTCCGCGCATGGATCAACGATGGGGCGTACACGACGGACGGCGTGGCCTTCGACTACGGCAACGCCACGCGCAAGGCGCTGGCGACGGGCCGCGGCGGCGCGGGCGAGTGGGACAAAGGCAACGGGTCGCTCATGCGCTGCTTGCCCATGGCTTTCATGGACTGCACGAGTGCCGAGGTGCGCGCAGTGAGCGCTATCACGCACGCGACCGATGCATGTATGGATGCGTGCGAGAAAATGATTCGTTACGCCGCGCGTTTGATGCGCGAGGGCACGCCTGCGGGTGAGTCGGCTGGTGGTCCCGGCGGGAGCAGCGGCTATGTGTGGGACACCTATAACGCTGCGATTTGGTGCTTGGAGCATACGGAAAGCTATAAGGAATGCGTGCTCGCTGCGGTGAATTTGGGCGACGATACCGACACCACCGCATGCGTCGCGGGCGGCTTGGCGGGCATTCTGTATGGTCGCGAGGCGATTCCGTCTGAGTGGCTTGCGACCTTGCGCGGCAAAGATGCGATTGAGGCGTGCTTGTTCGAATAGCGGCGCGGCGGCGGGTTTGGGGGTCCTTTTGTCGGGCGCATGCTCGCTTGCCGTCTTGTTGAGTCATTGATGGCTTTCGGGTCTAATTGACAACGGCTTCGCGATACGGCGCATTGCTTTTGAGTGGAATAGACAATCGCTCTGGATAATTACTCGAGGAAGGAAGCCTTGTGCTGGATTTCTTGTTTTTGTTGCTCTTCCTTTACCTCGCTTTCATTGCAGTTGTTGGCTCCATAGCGCTTTATGGGAAAGCGATTGGCAAGATTTCCGAGGAGAACCAGGCGCGTGCCGTAAAGATTCACGGTTTCGTGATGAAGGCGCTGAAATTCGCGTTTGTCGTTGTTGTCTTCTTAGGCATTGCCACGGGGTGGCTTTTGGCTATCGTACTTATCTAGATTGCGCGGCGGTTTGGCGGCGTTGGAAAATGCATCCAACTTGGGTGCCAGGTGTCTATGGCCGATTTGCGCCAAGAAAAGCCTGGGTTCGTCGCCTGGACAAGTTCCTTGGCGTTTTTCATTTCCTGTGGAGTATGCGGGTTCGCCAGCATGCCGACGGGCTTCGAGACGTACACATTCTGCCTGATGATCGTGAGCCGCGGCGCGGTCTACCACACGTGCAAGTCGGCGGGTGAGTGGAAACACTTTCACCGGGAATGCGACTGCAAGGTGGCTCCCAGCTGCGTGGGAAACATAGACAAGACCAAAGCTTTCGAGTTCGCCCTCGGCTTCGCTCCGAGCGATGCGCTCGAGGTCATTCGACAGCTTTACGGGTTGATTGCCGACAATCCTCTGACATACAAAGACATGGGCCCGTGCTAAACGCTACGAGCATTTAGCAGGCCCCATGGTTTTGATACGCGCGTTGCTCGTCGCGAGGTCAAGAATTTGTTGGGCCATAACATTGGCGGCCGCGGTTTTTCGCTTTTGTCGCCGATTGGTTAGCGCATCCGCCTTTGGCAAGCTGATCGATGCCCTTGAAGAGTCGACCAAGGTTTTTTGTCGTGTTCCTCCTGACGTCTTTTCGGCTGTGGCGCATTAGCGTTCTTCCCAGAGCGTGATGACGACTTTGAGGCAGCCGTTTTCACGCGCTTCGAACGCACGGTACGCTTCGAGAATGTCGTTGAGCGCGTATCGTTTCGAAATAAGGCAGCTCGTGTCGATGAGTCCTTGCTCGATGAGGGAAAGCGGCTCCTCGAGCCCCGTTGCATCCACGCCGCCCGTTTTGAAGATGAGATTCTTGCCGTACATGCTGGGTAGCGGCAGCGTTTGATTGTTCTCGTACATAGCGGAAACCACCACCACAGCGTTGGGCCGCGCGATGCGCCATGATATCTGGTGGTTTTCGCTTCGCTTGCGTGGCGCCGGTTTGCGGCTTGGTGTGCTCGTCGGAAGCGGTGATGGGCTTGCGGGCCAGCCACGATTCCGGTTGCGTGCTTTGCGGTTTGCGGGACGGCCGCGATTCTGATGGAGCGCCGCATGATTTGCGGGCTGGCCTCTTGTCGGGCGGCGCTTCGTGTGGCGTGCAGCCCCCTTGCGCATTCAATGGCGTTTCTGCGACTCGCAAGCTTTCCGCGTGCCGTTTCTTTCCGCATTGCCCTGTGCTGCTTTCTTGCCGATTCGTTTTCGATTTCCTTTCAAAGCGCTGGGTAACTTTCCCGCGTGTTGCCTTGTGCTAAACTCGCGATCGTTGCTATAACGCGCGTGCGCGCGAGACGGCCGCCTGGATTCGTGGACCTGCTAAATGCTCGTAGCGTTTAACAGGAGCATTCGGCGCGGAATTGCAGGTGCTGGGTGGTGGCGTTTGCCCTAAGGCGCTGGCCCGATGGCGACCGGCGAGCATCGCTTGTCGAAAAGAACTTAGTCAACATCGGAGGGGCTGCGAGCGTCGCCTGGCGGAAAAAGCCCGCAGAAGATGCGAGGCGAAGGCGCTTGCGGAGCGCGCTTGGCGAGGTTGCCTTGCAGCCCCAAGCGAGTTTTGCCGAGCGCCTCCGCCAAGTGGCCTTCACTCGCGAACCTGTTAAACGCTACGAGCATTTAACAGGTCTCGGCTGGTCTTGCGGGCGCACGCCGCGATGCGTTGCGCATGTGCGCAGCGCTTGCTTGAAAGGATGCTTCATGGCCGAACAGTCCCAGGGCGCCCGTGCCCTGTTTTTTGATGAATCGCTGGTGGAAGAGGTCGCTGCGGTAAACGGCTTCGCGGTGGAATCGGTCGAGCCGTTGTGCGAAATCGACGGCGACGCCATCGTGATGCGCCACGGGAAAAGCGGCGCTCGCCTGCTGTTTCTGCATAATGCCGACGAGAACAAGGCGTTTTCCATCTCGTTCAAAACCCCGCCGGTCGACGACACAGGCGTGTTCCATATTCTGGAGCATTCCGTGCTGTGCGGTTCCGATAAATTCCCGGTGAAAGAGCCGTTCGTCAATCTGCTGAAAACCTCGATGCAGACGTTTCTCAACGCACTCACGTTCCCCGATAAAACTATGTACCCCGTGGCCAGCACCAACGACCAAGACCTCGAAAACCTGGCCGACGTGTACATGGACGCCGTGCTGCACCCGGCGATTTACCGCAAGCGCGCGGTGTTTGAGCAGGAGGGCTGGCACTACGAGCTCGACGACGCGAACGCCGAGGCGGGCACGCCCGAGCGCCTGCGCTACAACGGCGTGGTGTTCAACGAGATGAAGGGCGCGCTGTCCGACCCCGAAAGCGTGCTGTATCGCGGCATGAACGCTGAGTTGTTCCCTGGCACGTGCTACGCCTTCGAATCGGGTGGCCATCCGCGTGCCATTCCGCAGCTCACCTACGAGAGCTATCTCGATACCCATGCGCGCCACTATCGCCTGGACAATTCCTATATCGTGCTCTACGGCGACATCGACGCCGAGCGTATGCTGCGATTCCTCGACCGCCGCTACCTTTCGGCCGACGATTGCGCGCCGCGCACGCCCGCTGAGCCCAACCCGATGGGCGAGTGCAAGCCTAGTGTGTCGCTCGACGCGGTGGTCCCCATGGCGACCGCTCCCGAGAACGCGTGCGTGGGTCTGGGCTACGCGATTGGCGATGCGCGCGATTTCGAGCGTGTGCTTGCGGCCGACGTGCTCATGGACGCCCTGATGGGCGGCAACGAATCGCCTATCAAGCGCGCGGTGCTCGATGCGGGCATCGGCGGCGACGCGACGGCGTTTCTCATGGATTCTCAGGCGATGCCCGTGGCGCTGTTCGAGCTGAAGGGCGCCAAGCCTGACGCGAAGCAGCGCTTTATGGAAATCGTCGAGGGCGAAGCGGCCCGTCTGGTGGCCGATGGAATTCCGCGCGACCTGCTGGAGGCGTCGCTCGCTCAACTGTCGTTTGAGCTGCGCGAACGCGACCGCGGCATGGCCGATGGCGTAGTGCTCGCGATGAACGCGCTTTCCGGCTGGCTCTACGACGACGCGCTCGCGACCACGTATCTGCGCTACGAAGACGCGCTCTCCCATATGCGCGAGGGGCTTGACGGCCGCTATTTCGAAGATGTGCTGGAGTCGCTTATCGTGAAGTCGAACCACAAGGCGTTGCTCGAAGTGAAGCCCGTCGAGGCTGAGGACGACAGCGAGGAAGAGCGCGAGCTTGCCGAGAAGCTCGCGGGCCTCGATGAGGCGGCCAAGCAGGCCATTCGCGATGACGTGGCCGAGCTGCGCGCCATGCAGGAAGCGCCCGACGCGCCCGAGGCGTTGGCGACTCTGCCGCGCTTGGGCACTTCCGACATCGGCGCGGCCAAGCCCGACCCGGCCGCCGTGCTCGATGCGGCGTGCCCGCTGCCGTGCTTGCGTCATGAGCTGCCGAGTCGCCACATCAACTACCTGTACCTGTATTTCGACGCCAACAACGTGTCGTTTGACGACGTGCCCTACGTCACGCTGCTGTGCATGCTGCTCAACAAGCTTGACACGGCAAACCATTCCGCCGCTGAGCTGGATGTATTCATGCGCCAGCACCTAGGCTCGATGCGATTCTTCCCCGATACGTACGTTTCGGCGAGCGACCCCGATAAGGTGTCGCTGCGCGTGACGCTTTCGGTGAGCGCTCTTGCGGAAGAGGCGGCGCAGCTTTCGGCCATCCCTCGCGAGGTGTGGGAGACCACGAAATTCGATGCGAAGCAGAAGATCCTCGATGTGCTCGTGCAACGCCGCATCGGCATGGAGCAGACGTTTGCGAATGAGGGCCACACGAGTGCGACGAATCGCCTTTCGGCGTCGTATTTCCGCGCGGGCGTGTTGCGCCAAAAGCTCGCGGGCGTCGATTTCTACCTGTTCCTGAAAGACCTCATCGACAACTACGACGAGCGCTTCGATGCGCTGGCCGAAAAGCTCGAAGAGGTGCGCGCGACCGTGTTTGGCGGGCCGGCGCTCGCGAGCTTTACGGGTTCGGCCGAGGAATGCGACGCCTTCTGGGCCGCAGCGGGTGATATGGGCCTCGTACGTGACGAACGCGCTGCGACGGGCGAGGCGTTCGGTGGTGATTGCGGCTGTGAGCTGGCGATTCCCAAGCCTGCGCCGCGCAATGAGGCGTTCATCGTGCCGTGCGATGTGAGCTATTCGGCCAAGGGCGCGCCCACGCTTGACGTGGTTGAGCACTCGGGGCTGTGGTCGGTTATTTCTAACGCGCTTTCCTTCGACTACTTGTGGAACGAGGTACGTGTGAAGGGCGGCGCCTATGGTGTCGGCTTCCGTCGCGGGGAAGAAGGCTTCGCGCGCTTCTATTCGTATCGCGACCCGGGCGTCGATGGCACGCTCGCGCGTTTCGATGCGGCCGCCGATTGGCTGGCCGCCTTCGAGCCCGATGAGGCCGAGATGGAGGGCTATATCGTGGCTACGGTCGCCGCGCACGATGCGCCGGCCAAGCCGCGCGCCATTGCCCGCCGCGAAGACGGTGCCTTCCTGTGCGGCCGTGCGGCTGATTGGCGTGAAAAGCTGCGCGACGAAAAACTCGCAGCGACGCCCGCGGCCATTCGCGCTTGTGCGCCGGTGCTGCGCAAGGTTGCCGATCGGGGCAACGTGTGCGTGTTCGGCAACGAGGACATCATCCGCGCCGCAAAGCAGCCGCTGGAAGTGACGAAGCTGTTCTAGGCCGATTCGGGTCGAAACCTGCTAAATGCTCGTAGCGTTTAGCAGGTTTTTTCTTTGCGGGAAAGCGGCGGTTGCGCGGTTTTGCTCGCAGGATGGCAGGAAACGCCGCTAGGGGGCCTCGCTGCATGGGTCCAGCATGGCATTCGGGGCCCCATTGGGGGCTTTTCTGTCGCTTTTCGCGCTTCTCCGCTCTTTTTCAGGCTTTTCCTGTGACTCCAAGGCGCTCCGAGAGGCCCCATAGTCGCGTTTTCTGGCAGCCAGGGAAGAAAACACTGCAGTGAGGCCCCCTAGCGGCGTTTTCTGCCGCGAATTTGCTGTTTGGCTCGTTTCTCCCAACGTTCGGAGCCGCTCTTGCCGCCGCCTCCCTCATTGCGGAATTTAGAAAAACCCGCAAAAGTATCTTTTCCCAGATTAGACGGCTACTATTGAAGGTGGCATGAAACATGGGGATTTTGGGAGGGGTTGCCATGTTCACTCCGAAGATGCTGAAAAGCCAGCAATTTTTCTTGTCGGGGAAAACTGCCGCCGACGCATTCGAGGCCGAGCGCAAACTGCTGCTCATCGATCAAGAGCTCTCGCATTCTGAATCGGGGCTCGCGATTGCCCATGCGATTTCGCGCCTTGAGGCAACGGCGACCGTGCGCATCGACGGCCTCGCGCCCGATGCCTACGAGCTGCTCGTCATCGAATCGCTTTTCGCGGGCAAAAACTTGGATTACTTTGCGCACCCTTTCAGCGAAAGCAATTTCTGTACAAAATCGGCCTCGGTCGAGGCGTTCTACTATCTCGAAACCCTGCGTTGGATTCAGGAAACCGTCACGCTGGGGCACCGCTTCACGCCGGAGTTCATCCTCGAAGTGCATTCTCGATGCCTGTACAACAAGCCCGCCAGCGAAACGGGATTGCGTTTCCGCTCGTGCGATTTCGACGGCGACAAGGCCGACCCTCGGGAATCATTCGCTCCTCCCTGCGCCGACGAGGTGCTGCCGTATATCGAAGACCTGTGCGAATTCATCAACACGCCGCGCTTTTCGCCGCTTGCCCAAACGGGCTACATGCATTTCCAGTTCGAAAGCATCAAGCCGTTCAAGCGCTCGATGGACCGCACTGGCCGCGCGATGTGCCACGCGCTCCTTCGTGCGAGAAACATTACGAGCGGCTCCATTCCGGCCATCGCGCTGCTGCCTGCGATCGATACGCGCTACCACGCGAAAAGTCTGCTGCCGTATGCGCAGAAGAAGGCCATCGAAAGCGACGAAATGCCGTTCGCGATTAATAACTGGATTGATTTTTGTGCGGAAAGCATCTCTGCCGCATGGCAGGTCAAAGATGACTATCTCGCAATTTTCGGGAAGCTGAATGCGGTGTGGCGCGAAAAGTTGGGGAAAGTGAGCGAAGGTTCTGCGACGCAGCGCATTCTCGAGCTGCTTCCGGGATACCCCCTGCTCACGGTGGAAGCCGCATGCCGCCTGACGGGCAAGCAATTCAGCGCGGTCAACGACGCGTTCAGGCGCCTTGCCGACGCGGGCATCGTGCGGCTTGTCGACAATGCCGGGTGCACGAACGCGCGGCTTTTCGAGGCTCACGACGTGATCGATGCCCTCTCGAAATTCGAGGCGGCGCTCATATCGGCGCCGCCCATCTCTCGTGATTGCGTATAGCGTTTTGCGCGACGCTTTCGGTCGTGCGAATTTCGCAGGGAAAGCTCGTCGGGCCTTTTAGCTGCGCAGAATCGTCTGCTCCGCGATGGTGACGATTGCTGGGTAGAAAGCCCTGCGGGCGCCCGAGCGAACGTCGTGTGCGAACTCGCCAATCCAGCTCATAGGGTGTTTTTCGCGGAACGCCTCGGCCGCATTGCGAATGGCTGCGGCTTCTTCCTCGTTTCCTGCGAGGAAGGCGTCGGCCTCTTTATCGGTCATGACGCCGAGAAATTCCAGCTCAATGGCGATATTGTCGGCGAAGTCGACGAAATGGTCGGGCATTTTGAAGCCGTTCAATGCATAGCACGCCGCGACTTGCTGCTCCGAGGGTCCGCGCAGGTGGCCGCGCCCATTTTCGTCCTTCATCGTTTTGTAGAACGACTCGTAAGGCACGGCGAGCAATGTGCCAGGGCCCACGAAAAGCCGGTTGAAATCGGTTTCGAGCATAAGGCGCGCGTCATTGGGGGCGCTGCCGGCGGCTTCTTCACAGAATGCGCGCAGCTCGCCAAGCGCCGCGACAACCTTTTCGTCGGGGCAGTCTCGCAGCATTTCGCCGAATGCGTCGGCGACTTCACCACGCTGCACCTCTTCGGCGAATTCGAGAGAGGGGCGCAGAAGGCACCGCGAGATAAGCGCTGTGAGAGCCGCTTCCGCGCGAGCTTCTCGGGCTTGTTCTTCCATGTTCGACATAGCGGTCCTTTCTGTATGGAATCGAAAAACGGCGGCGCCGGCATCGGCTGCGTGTTGGGCGTTGGGCAAGTCGAAAACAACGCCTTCCGATCGCGGCTTGCGGCCTGATAGCTCGCCGTCTCTTCGGGCAACGCTGCCGCCGCGCGGGGAGCGGGATGGGAGGCCGCCCGCTCCCCGCGGTGGGTGGTGCTAGCTAACCGAGCGCCAGTAGTAGACGTTGGGGCCCGTGCCTTGGTCAGCGAGCAGCTGCTCGCACTCGTGCTCTGCGACTATCTTCGAGATTTCAGAGTTCGGGTCGTCCAGGTCGCCCACGACGATTGCGCGGTTGGGGCAGCACAGCTGGCACATGGTCTTCTCTTCGCCGTTCGAAAGGCGGTGGATGCACATCTCGCACTTGTCGATGACCTGCGCTTCGACGTCGAGACTGCGCGCGTGATAGGGGCACGCTTCGGCGCACTTCTCGCAGCCGATGCACGCTTCCTTGTCCACCACGACAACGCCGTCCTCGCGTTTCGACGAGGCGCCCGTCGGGCACGCTTCAACGCAGGGCGCGTTGTCGCAGTGCTGGCATGGGGTGGGGCGCCAAAGGAACGTGACGTTGGGGTAGGTTCCCGAAGGGGCGTCGAGCGAGGCGTCGGTTTCGCCCGCGTCGTTGTACACGGGAATGCGGCAAATGCCATCGGCGACGTGGTTTTCCATCTTGCAGCTCACGGTGCAGGTACGGCATCCAATGCAGCGATGCAGGTTAATGGCGAATGCATATTTGGTCATCGGAGGCCTCCTTAAGCCTTCTCGATTTGAACAAGGTTGTCATAGGGCGCGAAGTTCGTTTCGAAAATCGCGTCTTGCGCGGGGTTCAAATCCATTTGGAGCAGGTCGCGATAGTGGGTGCTATCGACGAAGTCCTTCGGCCACCAACCCTGGCGTTGGTTGACGCAGCCAGGCTTGATTTCTTCTGTGACCAGGGCTTTCACTTTGTACTCGCCGCGGTCGTTGAAGATGCGGACCACATCTCCGCTCTCGATGCCGCGATCGCCGGCGTCTTTCGTGGAAATCTCGATCCACGGCTCAGAGACGACCTCGCGAATCCACGGCAGGTTTACGTGCTGACCATGGGTGGTGAAACACGGTGCGGGCGTTCATGAAGGTGAGCGGGTAGGTTGCCGCCTTCTCGGTGCGGTTCGACTCGATGGGCTCGTAGTGCACGGCGACTTCCTCGCCGAATTCGATGAGCGACTCGGTGTAAATCTCGAGCTTGCCCGACGGTGTCATGAAACGCTTGCTCGTGAACGGAATGTACGGGTCAGGGAAGTTGGCGCGAACGACCTGCTTCTCTTTCAGCTCGTCGAAGTCGATGGTGTTGAATTCGGGCGCGATGTTGCCTTCGATGGTGAACTTGCGGTGCCATTCCTCGATGTCATATTTCCAGTCGGTCTTATCGAGGATGCCGAATTTCTCGGCAAGCATCTGGCCGACCTGGAAGTCGGTCTTCGACTCGTACATCTGAGAAATGACCTGCTTGCGAGCTTGCACATAGAAGTTCGACCACGAGGTAATGACCTCGAAGGGCTCTTCGTAGTAAGAGGAAATCGGCAAAACGAGGTCGCTCAGTTCGGCGCCGGAGTTCATGATCTGCTCGGACGTGATGACGAAGTCGAGCTGAGGCAGCGTCTCGTGGAGGAGCTTATTGCCCTCGGGGCTTTGCGTGCCCCAACCGTAGTTGTTGAACCAGATGAGTTTGACGGGGTAGGGCTCCTGTTTCGCAACGAGACTCATCCACTGCGTGCCGGGCTGCGGGGTCGCCTTGTGGCCCTCGTAGGGCGAGGTGCCCGTTACCGAGAACAGGATGCGCATAAGGCCGCCGCCCGCCCAGTTCACGTTGGCGTACTGCTTGCCGACGTTGCCGGTAATCGCGGCCATTTGAATGGCGGCGCGGGTGGGCAAATGTCCGTTCCAGTAACGGTTCGTGCCCTGGCTGATTTGGATTTTCGAGGGCGTCTCTTCCGCATAGATCTTCGCCAGCTTCACGATGTCGTCGGCGGGAACTTCGCAAATCGAGCTCGCGTATTCGGGCGTGTAATCCTGCACGGAATCGACGATGGATTGAAACGCGGGGGAAACCTCGATGTCGGCGCCATCGACTTTCACAGTATAGGTGCCCGTGATTGCTGCGGTTTCGGGAACTTCACATTCCTTGGGAACGTCGCCGGAAACGGTGACGGAGGGATAGATGGGTTTGAGAGAATCGTCGAGCGCGGTGACTTCGACGGCCTTGTTCGCCTTTTCATCCCACACGAGGTATTTGCCATTGCTCATGACGAGTTTCTTGGTCGATTTGTCAACCAAGAACGCGCCGTTGGTGGTGGAGCGGATGTAGTCCTTGTCGATTTTGTCGTTATCGATGATCCACTTCATCATGCCGAGCATGAGCGCGGCGTCGGTGCCGGGGCGAATGGGAATCCACCAGTCGG
>OIWP01003508.1_pt1 | contig 12836 bp, 10 predicted proteins | sample 1587661 | NCBI WGS metagenome assembly OIWP01 (sample SAMEA3888899, study PRJEB22519) | human gut metagenome | biome: human gut; feature: human-associated habitat; material: faeces | place: Denmark | collected 2010 | reverse complement strand
ATAGTTTTTCCTCGGGTTCTGTTTGTGTGGTTACTTACAGTTTACACCAATGAAAGGCTATGAGTTTTTTATTGCACTATATTTTACAATTTATCTACACAAAATATTATGTGAAGGGGTGTTTAAAGCTAATGCTATATTCTTCATAGTAACTTAGAAATTAATCACTCAAAAAACGAGACCTTATTTTTAAGGAGATACAATTAAATGGATAGTCAAACTTAACAGTTTTTTAGTCGGGATGATAAAGGTTAGGTACTTGAGGTAAAACCTTGTCGGAATGAGACGATGGATTGAAGGAACTAAATGAGGATTCGTTGAAGCTATTGTCGATTGTCTTTTTCGTTTCTCATAAAAGTAAGTAATATGGCAGGAATTGGTAAAGGCTGAGCTAGAGCTACCATGTTGTTTAAGACAACCTGTCTGCGTTCAGAAAGACGAAGCAATTCTTGAGCATAGTAACGGACCTCTTCCATCATGGGAGAGGTTTTCTTGACCGCACAATAAGATTTATTAGCCAATTCGACGAGTTTATCGGCTAAATAAACTACACGCTTTTCAGAGATGGGTTTGGAGGTAGATTGACGGATAATCTCACACAAGTCACTTTAAGATAGGCTTAATACAAACTCTTTGCATGGAAAAGCCATCACTAAGTTCCAATATTGCTCTCCAGTTGGTGCGGATAAGAGATTTTCCAATTAAGAAAAGGTGACTTGTAGAACCTTGTGCAGACGGTTTTTAGCTCGAATAAGGTCTTCTGTCATATTTTGGTAGAAACAGCTTAAATCACGCAGGTGTTGATAAACTTCTTCCTGCACATAAGTTGCTTTACGATTGTCCACAAGCTGAGATTTAGCTAACTTTTCAGCGTCAATTTTATCTGTTTTACGAACTCGCAGACTGTCCAATTGCTTCTTAGCTTCCAGAGGACTTAGTCGTGTGTGAGTCCTCAAGAAAGGCTTGAATTCAAGCCTTTTTGCTATTTTTTCGGGATTAAATATCGGTTTAATTCATTGAAGTGGTGTAGTTTGGATAATGGCATAATCAATAAAAATCTATTACAAAATATTGATGAGACAAAAAGTAAAAAAATTAAGGTGTTCTTGGGGATAGATTGTAGACTATTTTATTATAAATAAGTTAATATTGAATTTGGATAAAATACGGAATTAGCTAAAATTATGGAGTTAATTTCTTTTTTTTTTGAAAAAAAATACAGGAAATAATTGATATAAGGTATAATATTTGATATTATATTCGTAAATTTGAATATAATTAGGAGGCGATTATAAAATGTTAATCGAATTGAATGTTGTAGTTGTTAGTTGTGAGAATAAAGAAGGACTTGTGGATAATAGTAGTAATCCATCATTACCAAGGAATGGTTTCTTAGGGTATCTTGCAGAAAACAACCCTAAAATAATATTTTTATCTAGTGGAGGTACCTATGAATTATTGAAAAGTAGAGGATTTAATGTGGTTGATTTTGAAGAATATACTAATGCTCCTCAAATGAGACATGGTTTAGTAAAATCAATAGATTATAAAATCCATAGTAGCGTGCTAGCTCAAGACTTTAATAAAGAAGATATGGAGTTTTTAAGTAAAAATAAATTAATGAAGATTGATGCGGTGATAACTAATTTTAATAATTTAGATATAGATTCTATAAATAAAATTGATTCATTTGACTTACTTGAACAGTATAGAAATAGAATTGATATAGGTGGTCCACTAATGTGTATGACATCTAGAAAAGCCTTTTTAAATACATTATTATTAACTGATCCTAGTGATTATGAGAAAGTAATAAGAAGTATGATTGAAGAAGGTGGAAAGTGTAGTCTTAATCTGAGAATTAAGATGTTAAAAAAGAGTTCGAGGTTAATTAAGGATTATACTTCTAATATTAGCAAATTATACGATAAAGTTAGCGAGAATATGACTTTGTAACAAGAAATACTTTTTTAGAAAATTTTGATTGGAGAAATTATATGGATGTAGCATTGAGAGAACTTCTTTTAAATAACTTAATTGAAGCCAGCAAGATAAAGGATAAAGTTGCTATTTATAACAAAGACCAAAACATAACATACAGTGAACTTTACAGGAGAGTATCATTGATAAGTGAGAATATTATTAATAAACACGGTACCACTAATGAAGTTTTTGGTATACGTATGGCAGATACTCTAAACGCTTTCACTTTAATATTAGCTCTAATTTTCTCTAATAAAACTATTTTACCTCTTCCTATGGAGATACCTGATGATAAAGCAGAAAATATTATTGATGACATTAAACCAATTGGTGTTTTTTATGATGATTATAGTGATAATAATTCAATTAATTTTAACGATTATATGCAAAATACAAATGGAAAAGTAAAGCAAGTTGAATATAGTAACGAATCAAACTTTATCATTATCATGACGTCAGGAACGACAGGTACACCGAAGGGTTGCTGCTTAAAGGATGGTGCTTTTTTGGGAAGAATATCAGACTTACATTCTAAATTTGGTTTTACTGATTCTGATAATTTTCTTTTTTCTTCTAATTATTCATTTGATGTATCATATACGCAAATTTTAACATGGCTATTTGGTAAGGGGAGTATTACTATTCAAAAGAAAGCTGATAATTTTAGAAACATTCCCGAATATGTGAGGTTATTTAATGTAACTCATTTAGCACTTTCGCCGGCGGTATTAAAAAATATATATAATACTTTGGTGGAAAATTCGTCGAGTATAAAAGAAGTATTTGTGGCGGGAGAAAGATTTCCAAAAATCATTGCAGAAATGTATATAGATAATCCTGCTAATTTTAATCTTTGGAATATGTACGGACCAACTGAGTTTTCTATATATGCGACTTATTTTAATATTAAGGACTATAATAAAGAGGATTACGGAGTGCCAATTGGAAGAGGCTTGCCTGGCGTTGATGTTAAATTACTGGACTCATCTGATAATTTAATAACTGAACCTGGTGTTGAAGGACAGATATTACTTGGTGGAGCAGGCTTATTTTCGGAATACATCAATAACAAAAAGAAAACAAAAGATTCATTAATAACTATTAATGGTAAACAATACTATAAATCGGGCGATATTGGAAGTTTTATCAATGATAAATTATATTTTCATGGAAGAATTGATAAACAATTAAAGATTAATGGAATAAGAGTAGAATCAGAAGAAATTGAAAAAGTAATTTTAGAAAGATGTTCTAAAGTGGATAATGTGGTGGTGACACTACTTGAGTATGAGTCAAAAAAGCGGCTTGTTGCTTTTATTGTTTTAAAGGACAAAAAAGAGAAAATCGGAGTATCTTATTTAACTAAGTCAATTAGTAAGTATATAGAATCTTACTTTATACCTAAAGTTATAATTACATTAGATGAGATACCACTTAATAAAAATGGTAAAGTAGATATTAAGCAATTAACAGATTTATATTATAGTTCAAAAAAAGTAGAGCAAAAAAGCAGTCTTGAAATTATCCCATTAGAAAAACCTATTGGTAAGCTTGTACAAATTTGGCAAGATGTATTAAATACGAAAATTGATAATATTGAGCAAGCTAATTTTTTTGATCTTGGCGCAGATTCTATAGATGTAATTGTATTAATAGGTGAGATAGAAGAAAAATTTAAAGTTAACTTAAAAGTTGAAGATATATACAAAAATCCATTATTAAGGAATATGATAGATGTTATACTAGCAAATAAAAATGCAGGTATAATATCTCAAGTAAACGAAGAATTGAGTATAAAATGGGATAAAACATATTTATCTAAAATTAATATAGACGATGAGGAACAACTTATTCTATTTTCTAGTAATAAGAAGAAAGAAATTTTTAAATTTTTATACGATAATTATGGAATAGAATTTGTACCTAATCTGATTTTTCAGAAGGAATCAGAGTTTAAAAATAATTTAAAAGCTAAAAATTTTGAATCAGATAGTAGAGTGCCTAACTTTATTAAAGAAATAATCATAAAAAATATTGTAAAGAATAATTCTAATTTATTAGATAAAATAGAATATGGAACAGTCCAATCTGACTTTCTTTGTGGACCAGGTCAAAATAAAATTTTCAGAAAAAAATACAATGACCTTGTAATTAGTAAGACTAGTATAGAATCTATAGATGAAGAAAAAATAAAAGATGCTATTAGAAGTGTTATTTCAAAGCATTCTCTACTTAGATCAATTATTATTTATAGAGGTGGAAAATACTATTTTAAAGAAGGTACTATTAACAGTAAATTTAAGATTGATGTTTTAGATATTACAAAGTGGAAAAATATTGATAAGGAATCAATTAAGAGACAGGTAGAAACTGAGTTATTTGATTATGTAGCTAAAATGAATAAAGAAAATAACATACTCTATAAATTTGTTTTAATAAAAACTGACGAAAAAACTTACGAATTTACTATAATTTTTAGTCATCTAATTTCGGATGCAGCCAGTGCAAATATTTTTTCAAAAGAGTTAATAACCAAGTATCAAGAGATAATGGGGTTATTAAATGAAAGTAAAAACGATGAATTTACTTACAAAGATTACTTGAGTGAACTTTCTAATAATTATTCTAAATCGAAATATTTAGAATTTGTAAATAGCAAGAAATATCAGAAAATAAAGAAGTATTCCAATGGTAAAAGGAACAATAGAGATTTACAAACCTATATTCTTAAAGTACCAAATGAAACTGTTCGAAACTTTATAAATGATAATGAAGAATACACAAAGGAAGGGATTTTACTATGGTTATCAACAAAATTAGCTAAAATAATTCTTGATAAAGAAAAAATTGCTTACAGAATTACAAATAGTGGAAGAACAGTTGGAAACAAAAAGTTTAATAATGTTTTTGGTGATTGTCATGTACACTATCCTTTAATTATTAATAGCGATATAGATAGTATATCTACTTGTAGTAGTAAATTAGAAAAAGAATTTAAATATTATTATCAAGATAAGAACATTTATTTAGAGGATTTATGTTATTCACAAAATAGTAAAAAAAATAATAACATAGAACAAATGTTTGATAATTTAGATTGTGTCTTTAATTATATAGGTGAAATGGATGAAAGAAGTAGTAAAATATACTGTCAAAAAATAAAAGAGGAGAAGAGTATGTTCAGAACATTATATATATATTGTTATGCTACTAAAAATGATTTTATCATCAATTGTCGATTACCAGAATCTTGTAGTGCTAAAATTATAGAAAAATTCAATGATTATCTGGGAGTAAAATAGTTTGAAAAATATTGAAGAGTTTGTAATTAATATGGAAGAAAGGCTACTTTTCGAGATATCTAAGGATAATAAATATATTATTTTAGATGTTGATCGAACAATTATAAGTGGCACTGCGTGGTTCAGAGCGTGCTCAACTCCAAATCTATTAATTAATGATATCGAAATAGAAGAATTTCTTCGACTAAATAGATTGACATATGAGCAAAGGAGTATGTCTGTTGAGAAATTTAGAAAAAATACTCTTGATTTAATACTTAAACGAATACAAAAATCAATTTTAGTTTCTCAAAATAGTATAGATGAATTGTTTTATAGCAGCGCTAAAAAAATTGTTAAAGATATGAACTATTATAGAGCTTGCGCAGAATGTATTATAGAGCTTAAAAAGAAATATAATGATAAACTATATATTATATTTTTAAGTTCAGGGTATAGGTGCTTTATTGAGGCTGTGGTTGATACGTTTTTAAACTTATTTTTCGAAGAAAAAATTAATTATTATATTTTAGGATCGGAAGTTGAATTTGATGGCTATCGCTTAATAGAAACTAATTTTATATCACAGAATAAAAAGGAAAAAATAACTAGATTTTTAGTATCAAAAGGTGCAAAAATTATTATGCTCGCAGATGATTCAAATGAAAATCCAAATTTATATAACTTCGTGACTACACAAGGGGGATTGGCATTAAAAATTGATTATCAAAAGGGGCAATTAAGAAGTAAAGTATGGGAAGAGGCTTTAGTAAGTATAAAAAGAGAAATACTTCTAGAATACTATAGAAATCAGAATGATTCCACGAGACTATTAAAAAAAGAATCTTTAAACACATTTGTAAATTTTCTTGATCAACAAACAGATATTATTGGAATTAGTCGCTTAAATGTTGAGGACTACAATAGTTTAATGGGTGAGCTAAAAGAAGTCCTGTCCAAAAATTTTTATTCAAAATGTAAACAAAACTTTAACGAACTTTTTTTCACAAAAGAAAATTTTGTATATTTACGTGGTCCGCTTTACTATTACTGGATACCTTCTGGAAATGGCAAGCAATCTGAAGTAATTTCTGATAATTTCAAGAAATTAGTTACCCTATTATCAAATGTTCAAGAAATATTAGTAGAATCAATATTATTAGAAAGAATTCGATCTTCTAATATATCGAATTTATTATTATTATCAATCCTTGAGCATTTTCAACATGTCTACTTAGTGGTATTAAATATGATTGAGAAGGCAGAAATTGATAAAAAGAAACCCGATGTAATGCATAAAGTTATTGAAAAACATGTTCAAAACATTACTGATTCAATATTTGAAATACTTGAATTAAAGTATGATTTTGGTAAATTGACCACTTTATTTTTAGAATTAGATTTAGAGATGTTGTTTGAAAATTTTTGTAGTCATTTTGATTATCATCAAGGAATGAGAGAATTAGATAATCTAGTTTCTATATATCATTCTATAAAACACATTGTGTCAAGTGAACAAGAATTTAATTTCGATTATGTAGTGCAATTCTTTTATGGAGGAGCTGTCTTAGGATATTCAATGGTTTCATATTTGAAAGTAAATAATATAACAAAACATATACCTAAACTGTTAAATAGTCATTACAGCTCCAAGAAAGAAATAAGATTTGGAACCAAGTTAGATGTTGATTACTTTATTCCTTTTTCTCATTTGCTTTCTCTACAAAAAATTAAATGCGGAAACAATAGAATTTTGTTATTCGATAATAATTCAACTACTTTAAAAACTTTAAAAGATGTTAAAGTATTTCTGGAGCATTATTACAATATAGTCAATTGTGCAGTGGTCTCTTTTAATTATGTTAATCTAGTGAATTTTAAGCTAAATTTAAAACCGTATGAAGAACTAATAGAAGACTGGGATGATATTCTAAATTATCAAACAGCTGAAGAGTATATTACCGCATTTGATACATGGGGGACAAGTCAAAAGGGAACTTATTTACAAAATAAGTTTAGAGAAGATTAACCTTGTTAGGAGTAAGATTTATGGCTAGGACTGGTAAAATTTTTAAATTATGTAGAGTTCATAATTTTATTGATTATTCTAACGCGATCGAGAATGGTGTTAATATGATTGGGATACATGCTGTTTATCCAAATGTGGAATCTTATATAGCGTCAGAGCAACAATATCACCCAATTGATAGGAAAATTTATCGGGACGATAGAAATCTACCAATTTCTGATTATGAGATTTATGGAATCAGAGATCTAATAAAAAAAATAGATAATGAGATACCCGTTGCTCTAGTAATAGAGGATGATTTAGATATTCGTCAAATTAAAGAATGTATCAGGCTTTATAACTTGGATAACAAAAATTTTATATTACAATTACATTTTAGAGCTTGTAGAAATAAAATATTACAGTTAAAGGATATATTTAAAAATAGAATAATTTGTACGGTCGGCTTAAATCAATTAGATTTTGAAAGTTATATAGATGAATTAAATAAAATTCTTGATCCTGAAAATGATTTTCTATTAGTTGATTTTTCGAAGCATCAACCGGATTACATATCAAAATCTATGGAAATATGTACTAAACCTGCAAATGAAATACTCGAATCTAGAATTTATAGCTTGAAGAAAAATAAGCTCCCCCTTTTAATAGCTGATGATACGAGCGTGAATCAAATGAAACAATATTTACAAGTTCTAGACGCAAATGATATTGTTATTTCTGGGATAGATATGCAAAATGCTGTAGAACTTAATAAAAAAGATATTAGGTATAAAGTTATTGAAGGTAACAATAAACAGTTAATTCAGGTAAAGGTTCGAAAATCTAGGGCGAAGTTACAAAAATGGAAAAGTTTTTCATTTGATAACTTCGGTTTAAAAAAATAATTTTATAAAAATTGAGGAGGTACTCATTTGAAAGAAACTTATTATTCAAGAGTAAAAACTACTGAAAAAAACCATATAAAGTGCTTATTTTATTCAAATGATACGTATATTATTGAAGTTGATAATAGAATTTTTTTGGTTATGAAAAAACATATTAGTAATAAAAGTGTCGAATTAACTAATAAAAAAAATTTTGAAGACAATAATCTTTTTGAAGATAGCTTTGTTGAAGATAGGCTTGTCTTTGGAGGCAAAAATTCATTTATAGTAGACATGCAAGGAATTAAAAATTTTATCAATGCAAAATTATTAGATTTTAAGGATTACTATGTACGTTCCATATTAAAGGAAATTAGCCAATTGCAAGATAAGAAATATCTACGAGTTGGGGTCTCAGGTGCTCCCAGACTAAAATATCATCCTGGTGGAGAGGTTGTGGAGGAGCAATTATTAAATGGGGAGAATGGAGGGGGTGTATCAAATAGTATTTCTGGTTACTTACTGAATGAAAATGGTTTTAGTAAAGGAGAATTACTTTCGAGAAGTGGTAAAATGTTAGAAGATCGTATGGTATATTCGCATACTGCGTTTTTAGAAGAATCTTCTAAGAGTAATACTTTATTTTATGAATTGAATCCTAATTCTGAGGTCGAATTTATGGATCAGGTAAAGACTTTAGCAGATAATTTAGGATTTGATGCTTTTTGTGTTCAAACTATAATAAAAGCTACTGAACAGACCAGTTTTAATATTAAGGGAAGAGTGCTAAAAAGAAAACCTAAGAAGAAATTCAGTGGCTTAGAGGATGCTACAGAAATAGGTAATGAGAAGATATTTAAATTAGAGAGAGGACAGAAACTTCTAGTAGTTGGAACTTATTATTGTCGTAAAGATGCGGATTGGTTTGATTTTACAAATGGTAGAGAATATGAGAGAAAAGGTCATTATCATGCTAGAGTGTTACAAGACTGCTCAGATTTTCAACATGAAGTTTTTCATTTAAGGGAGTTGAATATTCCTAAGAATACGGTAGTACCATTTATAATTACACCTATAAATCAGATTGTTAAGATTACCCCAGTTGAAGAAAAAGATGGAGTATATTTTTGTTCAGTAACAGGTAAAAATTTAAATACATTAATCGAAGAATTTAAAGATAAATGAATATTAGGAGACTAGATAAGTAATGAGTAATTTGAATAATACAGTTAAATTTATTAAAGAAATAGAAAAATTAAAATCAGTAACAAGATTTAACAGAACTCTTGATGGAAGATTTGAAAATAGCGCTGAACATTCTTGGCAGGGTGCGATTGCTGCAATGGTTCTTCAAGATTATTATCCTGAAAAACTGAATATGGAAAAGGTAATGTCTATGTTATTGATTCATGATTTAGGTGAGATTTATGCCGGAGATACTTGGGTGTTTGATGATCAAAAAAAGCTTCATTCTCATGATAGAGAGCTAGAATCTATAGAAAAAACAATGAGCATCCTTCCAGAAGAAAAATATTTGAATATGAAAAATTCTTGGTTGGAGTTTGAAAAAGGGCAGAGTGCTGAGGCAAGATATGCAAGAGTGATTGACGCATTGGTACCACTTATAAATCACTTGGAAGTGTCAGAAGTAAATTATAATCCCGATCAAATTAGTTCAGACATGGTATTGGAAAAGAAAAAATTTATAAAAAGTGAGTCTGAAGAGTTATGGAATCTGACGGAAGAGTTGGTTAAGAAAAGTGTAGAAAAGGGCTTGTATTTGTAATATCAATTGGACTTTAAAATAGTTGAGGTATATTGTGAAAAGAATGAAAAAAAAGAATATATTGTATTTGGTTAGTAGTAAAGGAATATCCAAAATTGGAGATATTATATTTGACTTTGCGAATAATACATTTCTTGCAGGGCTAAATCCAACCTCTTTGTCGTTGGTTGCGATTTATCAATCATTAGAAAGTGTGATAGGGGTTCTATTCAATTTATTCGGTGGAGTCATTGCAGATAGTTTCAAGCGGAAAAAAATTATCGTTGCCACAAATTTCTTATGTGGATTTGCATGCATAATTCTTTCATTTATTTCTCGAGAACAATGGCTAGTTTATGCAATTGTACTAACGAATGTCTTTTTGGCGTTTATGAGTGCTTTTTCTGGACCGTCCTATAAAGCTTTTACAAAAGAAATTGTAAAAAAGGATAGTATATCACAACTTAATTCATTGCTAGAAACAACTAGTACTGTAATCAAAGTAACAGTTCCTATGATTGCAATTTTCTTATATAAGCTACTTGGGATACATGGTGTGTTATTATTGGATGGCTTATCATTTCTAATAGCTGCTTTATTAATTTTATTTGTTGTACCGATTAACGAAGAAGTAGTAACAAAGGATAAAATGACAATCAGTAAAATACTTAACGATTTAAAAACGGGATTTAAGTATGTTTACAGTCATAAGTCAATCTTTATTATTATCGTTCTATCTGCACTTGTTAATTTTTTTCTAGCAGCTTATAATTTATTGTTACCTTATAGCAATCAAATGTTTGGAGAAATTTCGTCTCGACTTTATGGAACATTTCTAACAGCGGAAGCAATTGGTGGGTTTGTTGGAGCAATATTAAGTGGTTTTGTCAATAAATCCTTGTCAAGCAAACGTTTAATACTCTTTTTAGCTTGCTCCGGTATGATGTTAATGTTAGTAATTCCGCTCTATTTCATATTTCACAATGTCATTATTCTAGCTTTTTCTCCAGCGCTATTTAATTTATTTCTTTCAATTTTTAATATCCAGTTTTTTTCTATTGTTCAAAGAGATGTAGATAATGAGTTTCTTGGCAGAGTTTTTGGGATCATATTTACAATAGCTATCCTTTTCATGCCTATTGGTACTGGCTTTTTTTCGGTAGTATTAAATCCTAATAATACTTTTAATCTTTTTATTATTGGTGCGTCTATTACAGTATTATCGCTGGTATTTGGAATACTATTTAAAAGATATAATATGAGTTGAAATATATTACTAAGTGAAAATAAGTAAGAAATTACCTCAAAAGAAAATACAGAGCTAATATAAACTGCACCCCAAAAGTTAGACAGAAAAATCGGCTCTTTTCTACCATTTGTCAAGTCTATCAAGGCTTTAAGTAAAAAATGAGCTAAGACAGTAGCTATTATGAGGTTGCTGTCTTATTTTTAACACTTTTTGAGCCATAAAAGGGCATGCTAAAAAAAACACCTCTTCTGCTATTTTTGGAAAAAGGTGTTACAATAATACGGCATAGACAGCCTTATCGATTTTGGGTCAAAGAGTAACCGTAAAGTTTATTATGCGTAATGAGGTGATACATTGTTCGAATGAGACGATGTATAGAGGTAATCGTGTGTGGCTTGGTTGAAGTTGTCTGCGATTGTCTTTTTCGTCTCTCATAGAAATCTGCGATATGGCAAGGATTGGTATGGCTAGCTGCAGCGATATTGTGAATACATTTGTACAGAATTTTTCTTGCATAAGGATTCACACGCTTAGTGATATGCTCTTGACCTAGGAAATCTCCCGATTCATAGTGTTTGAGCTCAATGCCGATAAAAGCGTTGATTTGATTAGCAGACTGAAAGCGACGAATGTCTCCTAATTCGCCAATAACGCTTGTAGCCGTTGTTTCTGCGATACCAGGAATAGAGAGAAGAATCTCATATTCAGGTAGAGGTTTAGCTAACTCTATCAACTGTTCTAAAACTTGTTCCCGACGGTTTGTCAACCTTATAAGTTCCTATGCATTATACTTAACCTCTTCTATCATAGGAGAGGTTTTTGAAATGGCAGAATACGATTGCTTTGCCAGTCTAACTAACTTCTCAGCCAAGTTACCTACTCTGTTCTCTGAAAAGCGTTTAGAGGTTGAGTTGCGAATAGTCTATTTCACCTCAACTTCTGATAATTTTAGCACCCAATGCTTTGTTGGGAAGATGGAAACAAGATTCCAATATTGCTCACCTGTAGGAGTAGATAGTAGATTTTCGATTTCTGGGAAGGCGACTTGAAGAACTTTGTGCAGCCTATTCTTCGTCCTTACGATATCCTCTGTCAGATTTTGGTAGAATCGGCTAAGATCATGCAAGTTTTGATAGACTTTTTCTTGAACATAAGTTGGCTTACGATTTAAAACGAATTGTGACGAAGCTAGTTTCTCTGCATCAATCTTATCGGTTTTCCGAACTCATAATCCATCAAGTTGCTTCTTAGCTTCCAAAGGATTAAGACGTGTATAGTCATAGCTGTTTTCTTCTAGAAAAGCTTGGAGTCGGCGAGAGTAGACACCAGTAGCTTCGAAAATAATTACGAGGGTGCTCACGGTCTTTAGATCCTTCAGTAGATGAGAAAATCCGATAATGTCATTAGGCATAGTATAGCCATGAACCCTTTCACCATTCACAAGAATAGCGACTTCTGAGCTTTCTTTACTCACATCAATTCCAAAAACTGTCCGCATTATGATTACCTCTTTGTCTTGAATGATTCCTTATTTTAGTGATGTCATTTTCAATACTCTACGTCTAGCGCTAAAAGAAGCCACGACTTTACAAGACACCACTACTTTAACACAAAGAAAAAGTAGTGAGTACTCTCTCCCGTCGGAGATTTCTTCACTACTAATCTT
>OIWP01003486.1_pt1 | contig 12943 bp, 9 predicted proteins | sample 1587661 | NCBI WGS metagenome assembly OIWP01 (sample SAMEA3888899, study PRJEB22519) | human gut metagenome | biome: human gut; feature: human-associated habitat; material: faeces | place: Denmark | collected 2010 | reverse complement strand
TCGGCTCGCGGGTTTCCTCCGCGACCGCCCGTTGGTTCGCCATCAAGGTGCTCGAGGGCGAGGAGCGCACGATTTCCCAGCTTAAGCTGACGGACGCCAACAAGAAAACGGTCGACGCCATCCGCGATGCGCTTGAGACCGAGCTTGACGATGACGCGGAATCCATCGTCACCTCCGCCCGCTACGACGAGATCGCTGGCGTCGTCGACGACACGGTGAAGAAGTCGACCAAGGGCATGTCCACCACCCAGAAGATCGACCGCGTCGTCACGAACCGATTCCTCGGCCTGCCGATCTTCATCGTCATCATGTTCTTCGTGTACTGGCTGGCCGTCTCCGTCGGTGGCGGCGTCGTGACCGACTGGGCTAACGACGGCATCTCCGGCGACGGCTGGCTCTACACCGGCGGCGAGGCGTTCGACGAGGCCACGGCCGAGTACGAAGACGCCCAGGCGCAGATTACCGCCTACGTTGAGAACATCCTCGGCGAGGACGAGGTGTCCGGCCTTCCCTCCGACGACGCCCAGGAAGTGCTCGATGCTGCCCGTGCCGAAGCGAAGCGCATCCACAACGACGCCGAAATCGAGGCGAGCGACATCGTCGACCGCGCGAACGCCGAGAAGGCCAAGATTGAAACCGCCATCGAAGAGCTCGATCGTTCCCACAAGAAGACGTGCGAAGCGTATTCCGAGGCCTTGAAGAGCTTCATCGACGATGCGAATGCCAAGCTTGACGATATCGAAGACGAGCTTGCCAAGAAGGAGGGCAAGAAGCGCTCCCATGGCCGTTTCGCAAGCCCCGCTCAGGCCCCGGTTCACAAGCCCATGTTCGGTGCCACGGGTGCCGTTGCCCCGAGCTATGTCGCTCCCGCCGCAGGCGCTGTTGAATCGGCCCCTGTGACGCCCGCTGTGACCGCTGCTCCCGCAACCGCTACGGTTATTCCGGCGCAGAGCGCTGCTCCCGCTCCGGCTCCGAGTGTCGAGAAAGACCTTTCTGGTTTCGGCGATGCTGCCGAGGCCTTTGATTTGGGCGATATCGACTAGTTCGGCTTTGCCGCCCTTTCGGGCGGCGAGATAATACGATGCTGCAAGAACCCTTGGTGGTGCAGTTCTGTTTCAGCTTTTGGCTCGCGTACCGAAGTGCGCGTTGCCCCGGCTTCGCCTGAACTGCATGCGCCAGGGGTTCTTTTCGTTGATGCTTGGCGCGAAAGCGTTGCGCTTCGATAAACGACGAAAGCCCGCGTGAGCGGGCTTTCGTTTTTGTAATGCCTTAGCGGGCCTATGAGCCGGGTTCTGTCGTTGAAGACGGCCATTTATCTAGGACGTGCGTTACCACACGCCTCAAGCAGGCTACCCGCATGCACGGAGAGGCTCAACCGTATCGCATGCCTATTCGCCCTTGCTTCGGATGGGGTTTACCAAGCCACGCCATTACTGACGTGCTGGTGCGCTCTTACCGCACCTTCTCAGCTTTTCTCTTAACGCCCGAAGGCGCCAGTGGGAGTTTAAGTTTCTTCACCACTTTCCATCGGGTTTCCCCGCCCGGCCGTTAGCCGGCATCCTGCCTCAAGAAGCCCGGACTTTCCTCGTTGGCGCAAGGCCACCGCGACCGTCCAGCCCGCATAGCGTCGGCTATTGTATCATTGCCTGCGCCGTATGTCGTGCATTCTGCACGGTGTTGCTACAATCTTGAGCAAAAGCCGCGGATCATGAACCGGGTTAGAAGGGAAGATATGCCAGAGAATCGTTTTTCATGTGCGCTTGTCGGTGCCGCGTCCTTTGATGCCGACCATTTTTCTGCCGAACATTTCGATAAGGCGATTGCGGTCGACGGTGGTTTTTCCTCGCTTTGCGCGATTGGCGTAACGCCCGATTTCGCCCTGGGCGACTTTGACTCGTTGGGCCATGTTCCGCAGGGCGTTCCTATTGAGAGGCATCCCGTCATGAAAGACGACAGTGATACGGCGCTTGCGCTCGAGTGGGCGCTCGCGCATGGCATGCTCGAGGTTGCGGTGTATGGTGCGCTTGGAGGAAGGCTCGATCACACGCTTGCAACGCTTTCGGCCTTGGTGGGCGCGGCGCGCGCGGGCATGCATGCCGTCGCGGTAGGAGAGGGCAATGTTGTGGTCGCACTCGCAGGCGGCATGTCGCTTGAGATTGCCGCAAAGGACGCGGGCACGTTCTCGGTCTTTTCTGCGCCCGACGCCTCGTGCGGCCTTACGGAGCGCGGCCCACTGTATGAAGTTGAGAACGCGACGCTTCGAAACGACGTGACGCTTGGCCTTTCCAATGAATTCGTGGGCAAGCCTGTGTCGATTTCTCTTGAGCAGGGCGCTGTCGTGGTCGTTTTGCCGCGAATGCCCTTGAGCGACATTCGCATCGGCTAAACGCGGCGCTGCCGTTTGCGGATTTTTGTGCTCCTTTCGCCGCGTGCGCCGTATAATTCACTTCGACATAACGGGGAGCTCGCCGAAGCGGGCTGAGAGGGGGCTTCTTGGCTCCGACCCACCGAACCTGATATGGGTAATGCCAACGAAGGGAGCATCGCATGACTGCGAACAATTCCGCATATCAAACTGCATCTGAAATCACTGAATCCATCAAGGCGTTTGCCGATGATGGGCGCGCGACGACCCCGCTCGTCCACTGCATCACGAATTACGTGACCGTGGAGAGCTGCGCGAACGCCGTGCTCGCCGTGGGCGCAAGCCCCATCATGAGCGACGAGCCTGCCGATGTGGTTGACATCACGTCCATTTGCAACGCGCTCGTGCTGAATATTGGCACGCTCAACATGCAGACCATCGCCGGCATGAAGGCCGCGGGTGCCCGAGCCGCCGAACTCGAGCACGCCATTGTTCTTGACCCGGTAGGCGCGGGAGCTTCGACGCTGCGCACGCAAACCGCAGGTGAGCTGCTTGACTCGCTGCCCGTCGCCTTGGTGCGCGGCAATATGAGCGAAGTGAAGGCTCTTGCCGGCCAGGCTGCCGCCACGCAAGGCGTCGATGTGAACCCGGCCGACGCCGTGACGAGCGAGGAAGATATCGCCGAGGCGGCTGCTTTCGCTCGCGATTTCGCCGCGAAGGCCAACTGCGCCGTTGCTATCACCGGCCCCATCGACATCGTCGCCGATGCGAACCGCGCATTTGCCGTGCGTAACGGATCTGCGCTTCAAGGCCGCATCACGGGTTCGGGCTGCATGCTTTCTGCCATTACCGGCGCATATATGGCGCGCGCGAACGGCAACGCCGTTGAAGCCGCCCTTGCCGCGGTGGTGCATATGGGCGCTGCCGGCCAGGCCGCGCAGGCGCGCATGAAGGAAGGCGACGGCACGGGAAGCTTCCACACCTATCTTATGGACGCCCTGTCGCTGCTTGAGGGCGACGATTTGGCCAAGGCCGCTTTGGTCGAAGAGGTTCGTTAACCATGACGGCGCTCACGCCGCGCGAGCGTTTTCGCCGTGCTCCCGAGTCGCTTTTGCTGTATGCCGTTTCCGATGATGCGTGGCTGGGCGAGCGTACGCTTGCGTCATGCTGCGCCCAGGCGGTGCGCGGAGGGGCGACGTTTCTGCAACTTCGTGCAAAGCGTGCCACAACCGAGGAGCTCATAAGCGCGTATGCGGAAATTCGCGATGAACTCGAACGCGAAGGCCTTGCTGGGAAAGTTCCGTTTGTAATCGACGACGACGTAGAGGCGGCTCTTGCCGTAGGTGCCGATGGCGTGCATGTTGGCCAGTCGGATGAGTCGTGCGCGAGCGCGAGGGCACGTTTGGGCGAGGGCGCCATCGTGGGCGTGTCGGCGCAAACGGTGGAGCAAGCTCTTGCCGCGCAGGCTGCAGGCGCCGACTATTTGGGCGTGGGGGCGTTGTTCAAGACAGCAACCAAGCCCGAGGCGGCCGATGTGTCTCTGCGCACGCTGCGGGAAATATGTGCTGCCGTGAGCATTCCCGTGGTTGGCATTGGAGGTTTGAATGCGAGTACGCTTGCGTCGCTCGCCCATACGGGCGTGCATGGCGCTGCGGTCGTGTCGGCGATTTTTGCTGCGGGCGACATCGTATCCGCGACGCAGGACTTAAGACGCATCATGGATGGCGTTGACCTGTTCGTGTAGTTGCTTGCGAGCGGTTCGAACAGCGGGATAATCGATTGAATGGAATGGAAGCTGGCTTGCTGGCTTCCGTTTTCTTGCGGGCGCCTTTTCCGCCTTTATACCCGGCGAATTGTATTATGGATGCATGAGATTGCCGAGTTGCGTGTGAGGAGAGCTATGGGCTTTAAGATTCCTTCGGTCGTAAGTATCGCCGGTTCCGATTCCTCGGGTGGGGCGGGCATTCAAGCTGATTTGAAAACCATCGAGGCGTTGGGGCTGTTCGCCCAAACCGCGATCACGGCGCTTACCGCGCAAAATACCATGGGGGTTTCGGGCGTGCTCGATGTTCCCAGCGAATTCGTGGTGCAACAGATTGATGCGGTGTTCGAAGACATTCGCCCCGGCGCCGTGAAAATCGGCATGGTGTCATCGGCGTTGAATGTGGTTGCAATTGCGGAATCGCTGCGTGCGCATGCGGCTGAGAACATCGTTGTCGACCCCGTTATGGTGTCGACGAGTGGAAGCCGCCTTATAAGCGATGGCGCCTCTGAGGCGCTTACAGGGCGCTTGTTTCCGCTTGCGAGCGTGATAACGCCCAACATACCGGAAGCGGAAGTGCTCTGGGACAGGGGCATAGCGACGAAGCGCGATATGGAGGCTGCGGCGGGCGAGTTGTCGGAGCGTTTCGGCGTTGCGGTTCTTGTGAAAGGCATAAGCGATGCCGATGACGTGCTAGCTGAGCGCGGGTTTACGTGCTGGCTACCAGGCGAGCGCATCGAAAACGACAATACGCATGGCACGGGATGCACTCTTTCGAGCGCGATTGCGTGCGGGCTCGCGAAGGGTTTCACCGTGTTTGAGGCGTGCGAATATGCGAAGCGCTATATTTCGGGAGCGCTTGCTGCTCAGCTGGATTTGGGCAAAGGCTCGGGTCCGCTCGATCATATGTGGGAATATAGAGGTCGGTAATCGAGAAAACCGTTTACCGACCCAATGTGCCGTTCGCCGGTATGTGGATAACTTTTTTATGGTGTGGAAAAACGATTTTCCACCAGTCTAACTAATAAATGAATGAAGACCGTTCTTTTGTTGCGATTCAAAGCAGGAGCCAAGACGGGAAAATGCGAGGAAAACGTCAATGAAATCGCGTGAAATGACTGTGGAAGCGAAAGGGACCAACGCAATTAAAATGTGGAAAAGTTTTTGTGGAAAACAAGCCGAGAGGGGAGTCAATAAACAAGATCGGTAAAACGGAGGGGGGGGTGGTACTCTTGACGGAATTCCACCTCATCGGTTCGAACCACCGCTAAGGAGGGTGAGATGTGCCCTTATTGGGTAGGTCGAACAAGAGGCAGCGAGCGATGCCCTGGCGAGTGCAGTTCGTCCTGAAAGCAAGGCGAAGCGTATCGGAAGATACGTGAGCCGAAGCTTGAAGGCGAAATGCGCCGTCAGGGCATCGTGCAGCGGCAACAAAAAAGCCCGTTCGTCAGAACGGGCTTTAGAAATCATGGTAGCCTGGAGGGGATTCGAACCCCCGATCTCCGCCTTGAGAGGGCGGCGTCCTAAACCGCTAGACGACCAGGCCAAAATGGCTGGGGTGGAAGGAGTCGAACCCTCACATACGGCACCAGAAACCGCTGTCCTGCCATTAGACGACACCCCAGTGATTTGTGCGCTCTTGCGGCGCGAGTTGGTATATTACGGACTTCCTAGCGTTTCGTCAAGAACTTTCGCAACTTTTTTTGAAAAATTTGTTCTTCGGCGTTTTCAATCGCGAAGTTCAGATGAGAACGCAGCGCCTCGGGGGTGTTTTCGACCTCGCCTTCGACGACTGCGGCAAGCAGAGCATCGAGGGTTCTGCCGATTTCCGAACCATGAAGATTTCCCAAGTCTGCAACCTCTCTGCCCGACAGTGCGAGCTGTTTCGCGCCGAGCGGCTTTCCGCTGCATTCGAGCGCGTCGAGCATGGCAAGTTCTTCATCGACCTCTTTTTCGCGCGCGTCTCCCTTTGGGCCGTGTCCACTTGCGTCGGCTCGCTGGAGCAGGAGCGCCCGTCGCGCGCGGGGTACATCGCCGCCTAGACAGGCGACGAAAAGACGCAGGGCCTCCTCGCTTGGTGGGAAGCTCGTCGTATGCCACGCGATCGCGTCAGCGGCTTGCTGCGTCTGCCGCCGTCCGATTCGAAGCCGTTGCATGATGCGCGTGGCGACGATGCTGCTGCGCTGCGCGTGGTCGTGGTTCGATTCGGGCTTGGCGATGTCATGAAGGAGCGCCGCCCAACGGAGCGCCTCGTTCTCCGGCGCGGCGGAGACGCTATGGGCGAGATGCCCGAGTAAGTCGTAAGCGTGTCGTTTCGATTTCAGCTTAAAGCCTCGTGCTGCCTCGAGCTCGTTTATGGCTTGTACGACGATGGGAAATTCGTTTTCAATGACGTGTCCCGCATAGGGCCCGCATAAAAGCTTGGTCAATTCGCTTCCCGTGCGTTCGCGCGCAACGCTGTCAAACAGGTGCGCGCACGAGAATGCGGCATCGCGCGTGGCGGACTCAATCTCGAAGCCAGTTTGCGCTTCGAAGCGCGCCGCGCGGAGTATGCGCAAGGGGTCTTCCTCGAAACGCTTGCGCGCATCGCCCACGGCTCGAATCGTTCGGGCCTCGATGTCGCTCGCGCCGTCGAACGGGTCGAAGATGCCGCGCGTAGGGTGAAAGGCGATGGCGTTCATGGTGAAGTCGCGCCGTGCGAGGTCGAGTTCGATGCTGTCGACGAATTCCACGTAGTCGGGGTGTCGCGAGTCGGAATAGGGCCCTTCGATGCGATAAGTGGTGATCTCGATGGGTTCCCCGCTTACGATGGCGGTAACGGTGCCGTGCTTCACTCCCGTTTCGTGCACGGCGTATCCGGCGTCGCGCATGATACGTTTGGTGTGCTCCCAGGGCGCGTTTGTCGCAATGTCGGCGTCATGGGGCATGCGCCCCATGAGCGTGTCGCGTACCCAGCCGCCTACAATCCACGCTTGGTAACCGCTTTTTTCAAGGGCGCGAATTGCCAATGCCGCAGGGGAGTGGGCTATTATGTCGATTCGAGTATCCATGGGGAAAGCATAGTGGAAAAGTGCTGGTTGAAGTCCGTGCTTTGCGGTGTAGCACGTATTTTTTGCAAAGCCCGAAAACACCGATGGATACTTTCTTCGATTTTCTTCTTTAAATGGCTTCCCTGGCATTTTCGCTGATATTTCGCTGGAGCTTTTTCTTCTATAGAATCGCTGTCCGTTCCTCGAATCGCGCGACGATCGCCGCGCAAAACAACTCAGGCGTTGCGGATGATTGATGAGGCATTCGCGACTTGACACGAGGAGGAGATTGGCTCATGGGGTACCTTGAAAATGCCGCTTGCAATGGGAGGCGTCCGAAGAAAATCGGGCCGCAAAGGATTTATTCAAGGCCTCGTCTCGTTAAGCGATTGGTGACAGAGCGTGATGTCGCGAGATTCGTGGTCGCCCCTTCGGGTTTCGGCAAAACGAGCCTAGGACTCGAATATGCGGCATCGATGTTCTCGTTTCGCGGCGTTCATTGGCTCGATTGCTCGAGCCCATGCTTTCTGCGCGATTTGGATGCGGGGATAATTGCTGTATTATCAATAGTGGTGTTATAGTGCCTTTCCAAGGTTCGGAATATTTCTCCGGCACTGGCATTGGTAAAGACTAGTTTTCCCACTATCCAGCAGTTGGTATCATTGGTATCTATCATTGATATATGGATGTCTGATGATTTTTTGTCGTATGTAAGCTGCTCATTGGGTTTTAGTATATGGGGAGGTTGGGACTGAACGCTCACTTCCACCTTACCGCTAGTCAATGTAGTAGTTATTTTCTCATCATTAGGATAGGCTTTCACGTTGAATCTGGTTCCGAGCACTTTCACCGAAAGTTGGGATGCTTCTACAATAAAAGGACTTGCGGTATCTTTTTTGACAGAGAAATAAGCTTCGCCGTCAAGCATGACCAAGCGTTTATCTTTGGCAAAAGTTTCCGGATATAAAATGGTACTTCCCGCGTTCAACCATACTTCCGAACTGTCTGGTAAGATCAGGTGTTTCTGTTCTCCGTAGGCAACGGATACTTCTATCATTTCGTTTTGGGGAGAAAGATAGTAGAACATTCCTCCTGCAAATAAAAACAAAGGAATAATAACGGCGGCAATACGGGCAAATTTCTGATAAGAAACTATGTTGGTGAGATGCTCCTTATTATATCCCGTTCTTAAATTTACCCGTTCCAATGAAGCATAAGTATTCGAATCGGCTTCTACGTCCAATTCATTCCAATAATCCAATGAAGCTTTTGCTTTCGCCTGCTGATTTTGGTCTTTAATGATCCACTTCTGCACTTTCTCTTCCGTTTCGGATGGAAAGCGGGCGGAGAGGAACATTTTGATGATTTTACTGATATTACTTTTCTTCATTTTTGCTGCACTTTACTATATATACAGTTTGGTGGCAAAAAGCTCAATAAGAAAATGAATATTTTTTTGAAAAAAGCAGGATGAAGACGAAAATGATCCTATAACAATGATACCAAAAAACATGAAATCACCTTCCGTATTTCTTTCAAAGCAAGGCTTAACTGGCTTTCAACATTTCTTTTGGTAGTATTCAGGCGTTCGGCAATTTCGGCATTGGATAATCCTTCGTTACGGCTCAATGTATAAATCATTCTCCGTTGTTCGGGCATTCCTCCGACAAGTTTGTCAATCAGCATTTCCAGTTCCTTGGCAATAAGGTCTTCTTCGGAAGTAGAGCTATATTCTGTATCTTGGTTGTTGTTCAGATAGGCATCACACACATATTTATGTTTCAGGAAGTTGATGGCTGCATTTCTTGCAATGGTGTGCAAATAAGAATTGAATGATTTGGATGTATCAATGGAATGACGATTGATCCAAAGATTAACAAATAAATCCTCTGTCAGCTCTTCTGCATCAGGCTCCGATTTTATATATCCGTCAATGAATGTTTTGGTTTTGTTGTAGTATGCTATAAAAATAGTCTCAAAGGCCTTGTGATTCCCATCCTGAAAGGCCTCCAGCGTTTTTATATCAATGTTATTACTCATACTATTTCCCAACTTTCATTTCATTAGGACAAAAGAAACAATAATTTATCTTATATGAATGCTCTTTTTTGAAATATTAATGATATTAGGAGGATTTATTTTATTTTAATGGCCGGTAAAGAATACCAAATACATTCAGCAGATAGCCTAACAAACAGACTGAAGGGGCAATACGTATGCGTGTTTCGCTAAATATATCGGGATGATAGGCGGCAAGGGTACTCCCCTCGCCGCTCATCAATATATATCCTGCGATAATCAATATCGAACCGATTATTAAAATGATGTAATTTTTTTTGCTTAATACAGTTTCCTGTTCTTTCTCTTTTACTATTTTCGTTTTCATCTTTCTTGAGTTTAGTTTTGATAATTCATTAGTTGAGCGAGTCGCATGTATTTCTCTTCAAACTGCTGATTACTCTGTTTATACCTCTCTTTATCCATATCTTTCAGTAATTCATTACACTGATTCCACTGCCAGAACTTATACAGGCAATCTCGTTGAACCATCGCTATCCGGCTATCTCCCAGCGAGAAAGCCCAGTCGATATAATCTCTCGATTCTGCTATCAGATCATTCAATAAAGTGATCGCTTTCCCGCTTTCTCCTATGGAGGCATAAGCTGTGGCTATCTCATACGAACCACTTTCGTATACTTGAGGTACATTATACGCCGGAATAGCTTGTTCGGCATACGCCAATACTTTTTGGGCACGGGCATTGTCTCCTTGTTTCACCAGTTCTTTAGCCAGTTGGGCAAAGAGTCTTCGGTGGGAGTAGCAGATGCGCATAGTCGTTTCGTCCAGATAAAGTCCGGGAGTATCTAATCCTCCATATTTATATCTGTTCATCACATTCTCGTAGAATTTCTCCGTATCTATTGCATATCCATTGTCCCCTTCCGCGTCTCCCCATTTTTTATAATTAAACGGGGTAAACCGGAATGCCAATCCTTCCTGGACAAAGTAATCATCAAACTTCAATTTAGTGGCATTTCCCACCGAGATAGCCATGTATAACGGACGTTCCCAGTTGCAGTTAGCCAATATTTCAAGTATGAGCAAATCTACTTTAGTCAGCAGACGCATGTCTTTCAGAGAAATAGATAGTTTATCCGGTATTGCATTTTTCAATTCTTCTCCTTTTAAATGACGAATGGCTTTAGGTAGCATCATTCCCGAACGAAGCACTGCATCCTTATCGATGTGAATGTTTATTGTATCGGTAGGTATCACATGAAATTCCTGCTTCTCTGCAAATACCCAATGTTTCAAGATATTCTTTATCTCATACGGATCATCTCCAAAACTGTCACGGGCTTCTTCGGGATGCTTTTGATACAATTCTTCTATTTGTTTTTTCAACTCCGGACGAACGGCTACATATTCGTTCTTTCCCTCTTGATATTGATTTTGTTTCCAGCTGATCGGTAGTCCGGGAGCATTGTATAGAGGACATTGTTGCTGATAAATATACCAGTCGGTTTGCGCATAACTTAAGTTGCAGATACGTGCATCTCTGCGAACCTCTTCCGTGTCCTGATTATACCATAAAGGGAACGTATCATTGTCTCCATTACAGAATATGATCGGATTTCCTGTATCGGGAAGCGTCATTAGATAATTAGCTCCAAAGTCACGGCAGGTATACCGGTTGCTCCGGTCGTGATCGTCCCAAGTCTGGCTTGCCATTTGTACGGGGATGAGCAGGCAAAGCAGCATGAGTAAGCTGACCGGGAGGACTTTAAAGTGCTTCCGACGAAGCATGTCACAGCATCCGGCAGCTCCCATCCCGATCCAGATAGCGAAGGCATAGAACGAACCTGCATACGCATAATCCCGTTCGCGAGGTTGTCCGGGAGTCTGATTCAGATAGAGCACAATAGCCAATCCCGTCATGAAGAAAAGGAAAAATAAGACACTGAATTGCTGCTTGCCTTTTTTCCCGCGTGTCCATTGCCAATAGATACCGAGTAATCCTAATAATAATGGTAAGCCATAGAACACATTGTGACCTTTGTTCTCACGCAAAGATTCCGGCAAAAGTTTTTGATCCCCCAGCCGCAGATTATCGAGCCAGGAAATTCCTGTAATCCAGTTACCATGTTCCGGTTCACCGCTTCCTTGAATATCATTCTGTCGTCCGACAAAATTCCATAGAAAATAGCGCCAGTACATGTAGTTGAGTTGGTATGTGATAAAATAAGTCAGGTTCTCTTTTTGTGTGGGTACATCATTCGTGCTTCCCGACCATCCTTTATAAGAAGCAGCCAAACGATCATTCCACATTCGCGGAAACAACATATTTTGAGTGTAATACACATTTTCTTTATAGCCGATGATTTTATACTTGCCTTCTTCTTTATCTTGTCGATATATGGCACTACCTTTTTCTGTTTTCACTTTGTAATAGTCTCCTTCGGGCACATACTCCGGTTCGGAAGCGTATGTTCTTCCATAAAGTAAAGGGGCACTTTCATACTGTTCGCGATTCAGGTAGCTTTTGAGCGTGAAAATATGATCCGGTGCATTTTCATTAAGCGGTGTATTGGCATTGGCACGAATCAATATGACCGCATAAGTGGTATATCCTATGGTGAGCATGAGCAGGCACCATAAACCGGTATGTACTATGCGTTTTTTGAATCGGTAGATGGCTCCTATCAACAAAGACAGGACTAAAGTCAGAAAAATGATTAATCCTGTTTGGAAAGGAAATCCCAATACATTGACGAAGAATAGCTCGAACCATCCTCCCATATCAGCCATTCCGGGTATATAAACAAAGAGAATCAATACAATAAGAAGACCGGACAGAGCAACCGTTCCGATCACTCCCTTGAGTGATACAGCTTGGTATTTCCGGTAATAGAACACCAATACAATAGCAGGAATACAGAGCAGATTGAGCAGATGTACTCCGATGGAAAGTCCTATGATATAGGCTATCAGGATAATCCAGCGGTCGCCGGATATTGAATCTGCTTCGTCCTGCCAGCGAAGAATCATCCAAAAAACCAAAGCTGTGAGGAAGGAAGAGAAGGCATATACTTCACCCTCTACCGCACTGAACCAGAATGTATCGCTGAAGGTGTAAGCCAAAGCTCCTACAAACCCTGCTCCTAAAATGATAATTACGTCGGTCGTTGATAGCTTCCGTGCATCATCCGTAAGTATGCTTCGCACCAATCGGGTAATACTCCAAAAAAGAAACAAAATACACCCTGCACTTAACAGTGCATTTAAAAAGTTGACCATGCGCGACACCTGCGAAGCATCGGATGCAAACTGGGTGAATAGATTCCCGACAAGCATATAGAAAGGTGCTCCCGGTGGATGACCTACTTGTAGCTTTTCGGCACATGAAATAAATTCGGGACAATCCCAAAAACTTGCGGTAGGTTCAATAGTCATTCCATACACAAAAGCTGCTATCAGAAAGACAATCCAACCTCCTAAATCGTTTCCTCTTTTAAATAATAAGTAACTCATTGTTCTGTCATTTTTTTGTTTGCAAAGTTACAGAACATGCATATATGATAAGTGTTTTTAGCCGGACAGATACGGACAAGATGCTTCCGTAATTTGTTGATATTCAGAATTAATAGAAGTCTAAATACAGACAAAAGCAGACAGCATATATATAGGGGAAATTTATTTATTCTGTAATTTCATTGTTTCTTCAATTTTAGCTTATTTCTGTACGGGTTTTCACTACAGACACAGAGGGCACAGAGGTGAATTTTA
>OIWP01003482.1_pt1 | contig 12961 bp, 7 predicted proteins | sample 1587661 | NCBI WGS metagenome assembly OIWP01 (sample SAMEA3888899, study PRJEB22519) | human gut metagenome | biome: human gut; feature: human-associated habitat; material: faeces | place: Denmark | collected 2010 | reverse complement strand
GAATAGGTCGCCGCCACGGCGGTATCGGCCCAGCCGAGGCTGTTGGCCATCCAGAACACCAGCCCGATGGCGCCAAGCATCATAATATTCGACCAGTTGACCGCGCTGAGGTGGAAGGTATCGGCGCGAACGATATGGTGCCGGTACTCCCGGGCGTCCGGGAGGTAGAGCTGGTTAAACACATACTCCGCGCGCTCGCGGTTGAGGGTCAGCTCTTTACGCCCCTCCAGCACCGTCTGATAGTCGTGATACAGTTTATCTTCCGTTTCGCGCAGGCTGGCCATATGTTTGTACACCCGCGAGACCAGCACAAAGCCGCCCCAGATGGTGAGCGCCATCCACAGCGCCGTCACCAGCATCATTTTTCCTGACAGCCAGGCGAGGTAGGCCGCGGAGCCGAACGTGAGAATGATCCCCTGCACCAGCTCCGGCAGGCGCACAAAGGCGATGGTGATATTGCGGATATCGCTGGTCAGCCCGGCAAGCAGCGACGCGCTGCCGATCTTCTCTACTTGTTCAATCTGGGTATCGAGGATGCGTTTAACAAACTCACCGCGCAGACGATAGACAAAATGGTGGCCGAGGGTGGTTAGCGCCAGCTGCGAGCCCAGGGTCACCGCCATCAGCAGCCCCAGCAGACCAAGAAACTCCGGCAGGACCCGCAGCGAGGTATCGACAGCGGTAATCAGACGCAGGTTAATGAAAGCGATTAAGCCGATACCCAGCGCGGCGCTGAGCAGGCTGAGAGCAATAACGCCCAGAAACGGCCAGCGGTACTGGCGCCAGACGAGAGAGAGAAGTTCCATAACAGGCTATCCGCAAAAGCAAAACAGCCAGCAGTTTAAACGGCTCGCCGATGACATCAAGAATAATTCTTATTTTAATACTGGCGACCGCCCGCCTGTCGGAAGGTGAGATTGTAACGACAGTCGCCCGTTTCCGGATGATGCCCCGCTTTCAGCGGCTGAATGCCATGATAAAACAGGCGCGACTCGCCGCCCCAGACCACCACATCGCCATGCTCCAGCAGCAGCCGCTGCAGCGGGTCGCTGCGTTGCAAGCCGCCAAACTGAAAGATAGCCGGCAAGCCCAGCGAGACCGAGACAATCGGCGCCCGCAGATCCTGTTCATCTTTATCCTGATGCAACGACAGTTTTGCGCCAGGACAATAGCGGTTAATCAAACAGGCGTCGGGGGAAAACTCCGGGTAGCCGCCGACGGCGGCCGCCGCCAGCGCCAGTTCATGAAATACGGCAGGCATCGGCGGCCAGGTTTGATCGGTTACCGGGTCGACCGGGGCGTACAAATAGCCGTGGCGATCGGTAGTCCAGCCCAGCGCGCCGCAGTTGGTCATGGCGACCGACATGGTGTACCCGCCCGGCGTGACCATCTGGCGAAACGGCGACTGACTGGCGACGTCGGCTATCGCCTGCAGCAGCGCCGGGGCGCGTTCGCGGGCAAATCGCCGCAGCACCACCGCGCCGGGGGCCAGCGGCTCCTGCCACGGTGGGGTATCGCTAAACAGATCGAGCATTACTCCTCCTCATGTTGGGCCTCGCGCGCCAGCAGCTGCGCTTTTCGCGCCGTTCCCCAACGATAACCGGACAGGGCGCCATCTTCACGCACCACCCGGTGGCAGGGAACAATCACCGCCAGCGAATTCGCCGCGCAGGCGCCGGCCACGGCTCTTACCGCCCGCGGCTGGCCAATATGCTCTGCCACCTGGCGGTAGCTGCGGGTCTCGCCCGCCGGGATCTGCCGCAGCGCCTGCCAGACCTGCAGCTGAAACGCGGTGCCCTGCAGATCCAGCGGCAGCGATACCGGCCGCCGGCTGTCGTCGAGGTGGGCGAAAATCTCGGCCATCTGCTGACAAAAATCGGGGTCGCCTTCACGCAGCTCGGCATTGGGAAAGCGCCGGCGCAGGTCCTCGATCAATGCCGCATCGTTATCACCCGGCAGCACCGCGCAGACGCCGCGCTCGCTCTGCGCCACCAGGCAACGACCCAGCGCGCAGTCGCCCGTGGTCCAGGTTACCACGGTGGCGGCGCCGCCGCGGCGAAACTGGCTGGCGGTCATCCCTAACGCTGCGTCGGCCTGGCGATAATAGCTGCTGCTGTCGGGAAAACCAGCCGCCAGCGCGGCGCGGGTCACCGGTATCCCCTGCTCCAGCGCTTCCCGCAGGCGCTGCGCCCGCCACGCTTGTTGCCAGGCTTTAGGGGTCATGCCGGTGACGGATTTAAATAAACGGTGGAAATGAAACGGGCTCATCGCCAGCTGGCCTGCCAGCGCATCGAGGGTCAGGGGCGCGTCCTGCTCCAGCAGCCGACAGGCCTGCGCCACTTTGTCGACCCTTTGCTGCTGCGGGTAGTCTTTATCCGGTTGGCAGCGTTTGCAGGGGCGGAATCCCGCCGCCACGGCGGCGGCGACGTCGGCAAAAAAGCGTACGTTTTCTCGCCGCGCGCGCCGCGAGCGGCAGGAGGGACGACAGCAGATGCCGGTGGTTAGTACCGCAAAGACGAACTGACCATCGGCCCGGGTATCACGTTCGCAGACCGCCTGCCAGCGGCGATCATCGGTATCGGCAACTATCGGTTTCATGACGGGTCTCCAGCTGTAAGTGTACCCTCAGTCTGTGGTAAAGCCCGCAGTAAAAAACCCGCAATCTTGCTTTTTAATTTTTCTCGCCGACAAGGAAAGTGCGGAACTGCGGCGACATCCAGGTTTTAAAACCCTCTCCTTCTTTAACGATCATGTAGACCGCCAGCCCCTCCTCGCGCACCACCTGCTGCGCTTTTTCCGGCCCCAGCACCATCAGTCCGGTATCCCAGCCGTCCGCCTCCAGCGCCGTTGGCGCAATGACGGTCACGGAGACCAGCTTATGGGTGATCGGCTGCCCGGTCTGCGGATCGATAACGTGCGAGATGCGTTTGCCATCGAGTTCATAGTAGTTGCGATAGCTGCCGGAGGTGCTGATGCCGTGACCATTGATGTCGACAATCGCCTGAACGGCGTTTTCGCGGTCGGTCGGTTTCTGGATCGCTACCCGCCAGGGCTTGCCTTCGCCATTCATCCCGCGGCTGACCAGCGCCCCGCCCACCGACACCAGATAGCGGGAGATCCCCTCCTGCTCCATCAACCGCGCGAGGTGGTCGGCGGCATAGCCTTCCCCCACGGTGGAGAGGTCGACAAACAGATCGGGAATACCTTTTTGCAGGAACTGCCTGCCGCTCTGATTAATAACCTGCAGATGCTGCAGGCCGGTGCGCGCCTTCGCCGCGGCTATCGCCTGCGCATCCGGGGTGGTGACCGGCTGTTTATCCGGGCCAAAGCCCCACAGGTTGACCAGCGGCCCCACGGTAATATCCATCGCGCCGTGCGTTTTGGCGCCAATCCGCAGCGACAGGGTGACGATATCCGCCATCGCTTCGCTCACCGGCCAGGGTTCGGTAGTGGCGGCATGATTGAAGCGCATCAGCGCTGAGTCGTTTTTCCAGGTCGACAGCAGGCGATCGTCGGCGTCCAGCTGGGCCTGAACCTTGGCGCGCAACGCCTGGGCCTTTGCCTCATCCACGCCAATGACGCTGACCCGCCAGAAGGTGCCCATCGTTTTGCCATCCAGCACGGTGGCCGTCGCGGTGGGGGTCGCAGGAGTGGTAGCTGAATCGCAGCCAGAGAGCAGAACGCAGGCGCCCAGCAGCGCGGCGCGAAAGAAAGTCATATCCATTAATCGAGGCTCCTCTTACCAGGGCGACAAGAGTATACCAGCGAGGTTAAACCGGACATAAAAAAAGGCGCCAGAGGCGCCTTTTTGTTATGCAGCTTGCAACTTAGAACTGGTAAACCAGGCCCAGTGCAACCACGTCGTCGGTAGAGATACCGGCGTTGCGGGTGAAGCTGTTGTCGTCCAGCAGGTTGATTTTGTAGTCAACATAGGTGGACATGTTTTTGTTGAAGTAGTAGGTCGCGCCAACGTCAACATATTTCAGGATGTCCTGGTCGCCGTAGCCGCGCTCCAGATCCTTACCTTTAGACTGCAGGTAAGCCACAGACGGACGCAGACCGAAGTCGAACTGGTACTGAGCAACCACTTCGAAGTTCTGCGCTTTGTTTGCAAAGCCCAGGGAACCGGCGCGAGTTGCGTTGTAGGTCTGGGTGTACTGAGAGGCCAGGTAGATGTTGTTGGCGTCGTATTTCAGACCACCGGTGTAGGTTTCAGCGTTGTCGCCACGACCCAGTGCCGGAACACTATTCTGCTCGTCGGTACGTTTGGAGTGAGAGTACGCGAAACCAGCGCTGATGCCATCCCAAATATCGTAGGTCAGAGAGGTGCCGAAGCCGTCGCCGTTCTGTTTGCTCCAACCACGACCGTTGTTGGTCGCGCCTTCGCCGCTGACGCTGCCGTTTTTACCCTGATACTGCAGAGCAAAGTTCAGGCCGTCAACCAGACCGAAGAAATCAGAGTTACGGTAGGTTGCAACGCCGTTAGCACGGGACTGCAGGAAGTTGTCAGAACCGTAGGTGTCGCCGCCGAATTCCGGCAGAACGTCGGTCCAGGACGTTACGTCGTATACTACGCCGTAGTTACGACCGTAGTCGAAAGAGCCCGCGTCGCCAAATTTCAGGCCTGCGAATGCCAGACGAGTCCATGCCTGATCGCTGGAGCTTTCAGTGTTGTTCGCCTGAACGTTGTATTCCCACTGGCCGTAACCGGTCAGCTGGTCGTTGATCTGGGTTTCGCCTTTCACGCCTACACGCATGTAGGTCTGGTCGCCGTCGACGCTCTTGTCGTCAGAGAAGTAGTGCAGACCGTCAATTTTACCGTACAGGTCTAATTTGTTGCCGTCTTTGTTATAAATTTCAGCCGCATTTGCTGCGCCTGCTACCAGCAGAGCCGGTACCAGGAGGGACAGTACTTTAACTTTCATGTTATTAACCCTCTGTTTGTTATATGCCTTTTATTATGCCACTGCTTACTGATTACCCTTCTAATCAGTCGGCTATTTCATTGTGCTGCAAAATGCAGAATAATCCAACAAGAATATGATACTAAAACTTCTAAGATGTTTCAAAGTTCCCACAAGATGTTTCAATTTGTAAATTTAGCGGAACTTTTTTCACCGCAAAATGGTCAGGGAAATACGCACTAATCATCAAAAAAAATATTTAACCTTTTATAATCAAAGCGATAGACAACAACATATCTATAGCACTGAATGGTAAAACAAAATGATCATTGGTGGCTAAAATAAGAGTCGCTATCATCATTAACTTTATTTATTACCGTCATTCAGTTCTGAATGTCTGTTTACCCCTATTTCAACCGGATGCCTCGCATCCGGTTTTTTTTACCCTTCTTTACACAACTTTAATTTATCTGTGCTACGGCTAATGATTCCCTAACGACTATTAATCAATCAATTAGGCCATCAGTGGTGCATATTCTGCCAATGTCTTGTTATTTCGTGCGATTCTTCCCTTTTGTTTCCGTCAATATCGTCGCCGGTTAACCTTCCCGGCGCGGTTTCATTTACGCTTCGTTTCTAAGATAATTCCTGGGCGGCATCGCACCGCTGGCGCCAATCTGTAGTATGGATTTACGCCATTAGCCTTTATACTGCCAGCAGCATCTGCTTTGTTGCCAGTTACTCTGGCGCTACATCCTGTTTACAAACAATGATGAGTCGTTCAGCCACAAGATGACCCCGAAAAAATTCTCCCTGATCCCCGGCAACATCAGCCGCTTCTTCATTTTGATGGTTATTGTCCTGCTGGCGACAATGGGGGTGATGATCCAAAGCGCCGTCAATGCCTGGCTGAAGGAGAAAAGCTATCAGGTGGTTGATGTCTCCCACGCTCTGCACCAGCGCATTGACGCCTGGCGCTATGCCACCTGGCAGATCTACGACAATATCGCCGCCACCTCAGTCAACACCGCAAGCGGCGGTCTGCAGGAGACGCGTTTAAAACAGGACGTTTACTACCTGGAGAAACCCCGGCGTAAAACCGAAGCCCTGATCTTTGGCTCCCATGACAGCTCCACCCTCGAAATGACGCAGAAAATGTCCGATTATCTCGATATTTTGTGGGGCGCGGAGACCATTCCGTGGTCGATGTACTATCTCAACGGCCTGGACAATAGTCTGATCCTGGTCTCCACCCTGCCGTTGAAGGACCTCTCTTCGAGCTTCAAAGAGTCAACGATCAGCAGCGTCGTGGAGTCGCGGCGCGCGGAAATGCTGCTGCAGGCTAATACCCTTGATGAGCGCGAGACGTTCTCGCCGTTGCGCCATCTCGCCTGGCAGAACGCGCACTATTTTACGTTACGCACCACCTTCAACCAGCCCGGACACCTTGCCACGGTGGTTGCCTTCGACCTGCCGATTAACGATCTGATCCCGCCCGGCATGACCATCGACAGCTTCCGTATCGAGCCTGACCCGTCGCAAAATCTCGCCACCACGCCGGATAAAGAGAGCGCCGATCATATCGGGATCACCTTTAACGGCATGCAGATTGACATCGCCACCGACATCAGCACCACCGGTATGCAGTTGCTGTGGACGGTACCAATGAGCACCATGCTGCTGGAGTCCATGCAGAACATTCTTCTGCCGCTGCTGCTCAACATTGGTCTGCTGGCGCTGGCGCTGTTTGGTTTTACCACCTTTCGCCACTATAAAGGACGCAGCCATTCGTCTGGCGCCGGGCTCCCCTCCGCCGCCAACAGCGAACTGCGTCTGCTGCGCGCCATTAACGAAGAGATTGTTTCTCTGCTGCCGCTGGGGCTGCTCGTTCACGATCAGGAAGCCAACCGAACGGTTATCAGCAATCCAATTGCCGACCATCTGCTTCCGCACCTGAATCTGCAGAACATCACCAATATGGCGGACCAGCACCAGGGGGTGATCCAGGCCACCGTCAATAATGAGCAGTATGAAATCCGCCAGTATCGCAGCCAGGTAGCGCCGCGCACCCAGATCCTGATCATCCGTGATCAGGACCGCGAAGTGCTGGTTAATAAAAAGCTCAAGCAGGCCCAGCGCTTGTATGAGAAAAACCAGCAGGGACGGGCCGCCTTTATGCAGCACATCGGCAGCGCCCTGAAGCAGCCCGCGCTGACGCTGGCGGCAGAGGCGGCGGCGCTCAGTAGTACAGAGAATCGGACGCTGGCCCAGCATGCCGATGAGCTGGTCAAACTCATCGATGACATTCAGCTCGCCAATCTGCTGGAAAGCGATGCCTGGAAAACCAACCAGACGTTGTTCTCGGTGCAGGAGCTTATTGACGACGTCGTGCCGGAAGTGCTGCCGGCGATGAAACGCAAGGGTCTGCAGCTGCTCATCAACAATGCGCTCCCGGCCGGCGAGCAGCGCTATGGCGACCGTGAAGCTCTGCGGCGCACGCTGGTGCTGTTAATCCAGTATTCAGTGACCACCACGCCTATCGGCAAGATCACCCTCGACGTCTGTCAGGATGAGTCGGCCAGCGATCGCCTGACCTTCCGCATTCTGGATACCGGCAACGGCGTCTCGGCAAACGAGATCGACAATATGCACTTCCCGTATCTCAACGAGACCCAGAGCGACCTGTACGGCAAAGCAAACGCCCTTACCTTCTGGCTATGCGACCGCATGACGCGCAAGCTGGGCGGGCAATTGACCATTAAAGCCCGGGAGTCGCTGGGGACGCGCTATACCCTGCATCTGAAAATGCCGGCCAGCGAAGAGGCGCCAGAGGCGGGAGAGCATTTGCTGGATGACGTTATCGTCCTGCTGGATGTGACTTCCAGCGAAGTGCGGCGGATTGTCACTCGCCAGCTGGAGAGCTGGGGAGCGTCCTGCATCACACCGGACGATCGGGCGACCAGTCAAGCCTTTGATCTTTATTTAACGGATAATCCGTCTAATCTTACTGCTTCAGGCTTGCTTTTAAGCGATGATGAGGTCGGGATACGCAAGATCGGCCCGGGCCAACTGCGGGTCAACTTTAATATTAGCACGGCGATGCAGGAGGCTATCCTGCAGCTTATTGAGCAGCAGCTGGCGGAGGAGGCGGTTCAGCCCGTCACCTCAGGAAACGAGAGTAACGCCGAACTCCATGCCAGCGGCTATTACGCACTGTTTGCCGATACGGTACCGGATGATGTTCAGAGATTGTATACTGAAATCGAAGCGGGCGATTTTGCTGCTCTGGCGCAAACCGCCCACCGCCTCAAAGGGGCATTTGCTATGCTTAATCTGATACCCGGCAAGCAGTTATGTGAAACGCTTGAGCATCTGATTCGCGAAAAGGATGCGCAAGGCATAGAAAAATATATCAGCGACATTGACGCTTACGTCAAGAGCTTGCTGTAGAAGGTAGCCTTATACATGAACACTATGAACGTAATTATTGCCGATGACCATCCGATCGTACTGTTCGGTATTCGTAAGTCACTTGAGCAAATTGAGTGGGTGAACGTCGTTGGCGAGTTTGAAGACTCCACGGCCCTTATCAACAATCTTCCGAAGCTGGACGCCCATGTGCTGATCACCGATCTGTCCATGCCCGGTGACAAATACGGCGACGGGATCACGCTGATTAAATACATCAAGCGCCACTTCCCGGATCTGTCGATCATTGTTCTGACCATGAACAACAATCCGGCGATCCTTAGCGCGGTGCTGGATCTGGATATCGAAGGGATCGTCCTCAAGCAGGGGGCGCCGACCGACCTGCCAAAAGCGCTGGCCGCGCTGCAGAAAGGGAAGAAATTCACCCCGGAAAGCGTCTCTCGCCTGCTGGAAAAAATCAGCGCCAGCGGCTATGGCGATAAACGCCTGTCGCCGAAAGAGAGCGAAGTGCTGCGCCTGTTCGCCGAAGGTTTCCTGGTAACCGAGATCGCCAAAAAGCTTAATCGCAGCATTAAAACCATCAGCAGCCAGAAGAAATCGGCGATGATGAAGCTGGGCGTCGAAAACGACATCGCCTTGCTGAACTACCTCTCTTCCGTCTCGCTGAGCGCGACGGACAAAGAGTAATCTCTTCGCCCTCTCCGTCTCGCCCCGGCGAGACGGAGCCCCCCATTATTCCCGCCCTTTACGCACCCGCGCCGCATATACCGTCAGCGTTTGCTTCAGTACGTCGAGGGTGACCGGCTTGGACAGACAACTGTCCATCCCCGATTCCAGACAGCGCTGCTTCTCTTCCGCCAGGGCATTGGCCGTTACGCCAATCACCGGCAGCGTCAGGCCAAGCTGACGAATGCGCTCAGTCAGGCGATAACCATCCATATTAGGCATGTTGACGTCGCTGAGCACGATATCGATGTGCTGCTTGCTGAGGACGTTGAGCGCGTCGATCCCGTCGTTCGCGGTCACGCACTGGTAGCCGAGCGACCCCAGCTGATCCGCCAGCAGGCGGCGGTTGATCGGGTGATCGTCGACCACGAGGATCATCATGTCGTCGTTATTGCCGGCCTGCGCCTCCGGGGCCATCAGCGCCGGGCTATTTTCCGCACTGGCGAGCGCAACATGGAAAATACGCCCCAGCAGCGGCAGCAGTTCGTGGGGAGTCGTCACGCTGTGCAGCCATTCGCCGGCGGACCGCTCCTGCGGAATACCGATATGACGGCGACAGAAGATGACCATGGCCCTTCCCTGCCATCCGCTCAGCGCCTCATCGTCAGTGAGTAAGACATCCTCGGCGTCCGGCGTTTCGCCGGCATGGCGGCGGACCGTCAGGCCGTGGTAGCTGAGCAGCGAGGTGACGAACATCGCCAGCGAAGTGTTATGAATCGCCAGCCAGCAGGTCTTGCCAGCGAAACCGTCTCTGCTCACCGGTGAGGTATTCTGCACGCCATACAGAGGAATACGGATGGTAAAGCGGCTACCCATCCCCGGCTCGGTTTCGACAGCAATATCGCCATCCATCATGCTGATCAGTTTTTCACAGATCGCCAGGCCAAGGCCGGTGCCCTGAAAATTGCGCTGCACGCCGGTCCCCACCTGGAAGAAAGGATCGAAGAGGCGCAATACCTCTTTCGCCGGGATCCCCTCTCCGGTGTCGCGAACGCTAATCTGCAGATAATCCCCCGCGCACTGGACGTGCAGGACAATACAGCCGGTATCGGTGAACTTTATCGCATTGCTGAGCAGATTTGAGATCACCTGCTGCAGGCGCATCGGGTCGCCGGACATTTGTTCCGGAACGTCCGGCTCGATAAAGCAGTACAGTCCCAGCTGCTTGCGTACCACCAACGGCAGATAGTTAGCGGAGATATGGTTCATGACTTCGCGCGGAGAGAACTCCCGCGGCTCGATCTTCAACTGCTCGGACTCGATTTTCGAGAAATCAAGAATATCGCTGATGATTTTCAGCAGCAGGCTGGAGGAGTTGTTCATCGCCGTCACAAGGCGATCGACGCCTTTCGGCAACGCTTTGGTCTGCAGCAGATCGAGGTTACCGATGATGCCATACAGCGGGGTACGCAGCTCATGGCTAACGGTCGCCAGGAACATCGATTTCGACTGGCTGGCCTGCTCCGCCGCCTGGGCCATCTCCTGCAGCGACTCCTCCATTTTCACGCGGGCGGAAACGTCCACCAGCACGCAAATGGCGACGTTTTCATTGCGATAGCGTGAATGAACAAAGCTAATCTGCAGGTTGGTATGGTTGCTGGTCAGCACGTCGACAAAATTGACCTGCTGGCCGCAGATGATCTGCGTCAGCCGCTGGCGGTCCTCGTGGGTCAGCATGTTCAGGTAGTTGTGCGCCAGTTCATTACTGAGAATATTGGTCCCGTCGGCAGTGCGCAGAATACAGATCCCTACCGGGGCAGAAGCCACAATTTTGCGGTTGAACTGCTCGTGCTCTTCCAGGCGCTGGGCGTCATTCTCCGCGGGGATAAAAATGCGCCGCTCATACATCCGCGCCAGCGCGAACAGCATCGCGCCGCTGAGGATATTAAGAACGATAGCATTGATGATCAGCATACGGATCCGCTCCAGCACCTGATCTACCGAGACGGAATAGACGATGCTCAGGGAGGACGGCGAGAGGCTTTTTTTCAGCACCAGCTCGCGGAAACCCGAACTGTAGCCAAACCACATCCGCTCCTGCATCCACTTCGCTTCGCTCTGGATTTTACCTTCCGCACCGGCCAGCGAAATCAGCGGCTGCCCATTATCGTCAAAGATCGTCACGCTCATCGGCAGGCTGCCCGGCGTAAAGAAGCTTTCCATGCGGATGGTCTGCTCCACGCCCAGCATCGCCTGCAGGCGATTGGCCATATAGACCGGCGTCAGGGCGTAAAAATAGCCCACCCCGGGGCGAACTCCCTGGCTTATCCAGAACAGGTTGTTGCCGCGCTCGTTTTGCGGCGCGTTGCGATATTGCTCTATGCGCTGATGCAGGACTTTCAGCGCCTGATCGCGCTCAATCGGCACGTCCCGCAGGCCAAAGTTGGCCATGCAGAGGTTATCGCTGCCGATGAGAAAGATGCGGTTAAGGTCGTAGGCGGCAGTAAAATTATCCCGCCAGTAGCGCATAAACCATGCCAGCGACTGCAGCGAATTACGCCAGGTGGCGCTCATCGCGCTGCAGTCGGAATCGGGGTACAGGGGTTCAAAGTTGGGCACCGCCATATCGCCGTTTTGCCCTTGCGCTACCGCGTCCCCTGCCGACAAGCGGTTACCGGCGACATACTTCAGCTCTTTCATTACATCCGCGGTACGCTGGATATAGCGCTGGGCCTGATCGGCGTTGAGATTAAGCTCCTGATGGATTTCGGCTTCCCGCTCGTGCAGCGCGTTGACGATATAAAACACTGAGACAAACGCAATAAGCAGCCACAGCAATACCGCCAGCGCTCTGAACAGATAACGTGAAACCTTCAGGGTTGTATGAAAAGAGGCAAGATATTTCAATGTGGCGATGCTCGGCCGTCAGGGACTCAACAGAATGCGGTTAAGGTAGCGGTAAACCGGCTTTGCCGCAATGTTAATGCAAAAAGGGCCGGGAAAATACCCGGCCCTTCCAGAACATTTACCTCGGACGATTATTCTTCGTCTTCGGCGATGTCGTCATCGGTATCCGCTTCCGGGGCGATATCGTCATCGCCTTCCGCCGCGCTACCGTCGATGGCATCCAGCTCTTCATCATCCACCGGCTCAGCCACGCGCTGCAGACCCACCACGTTTTCATCTTCCGCGGTGCGGATGAGGATCACGCCCTGGGTGTTACGGCCCACGATGCTCACTTCGGAAACGCGGGTACGCACCAGCGTCCCGGCGTCGGTGATCATCATGATCTGATCGCAGTCATCCACCTGCACGGCGCCGACCACGGAACCGTTACGCTCGGTGACTTTGATCGAAATAACGCCCTGGGTGGCACGCGACTTGGTCGGATACTCCGCCGCCGCGGTACGTTTACCGTAACCGTTTTGCGTCACCGTCAGGATCGCGCCTTCGCCGCGTGGAATAATCAGCGAGACGACGCTGTCGTTTTCCGCAAGCTTAATACCGCGTACGCCGGTGGCGGTACGGCCCATGGCGCGAACGGCGTCTTCCTTGAAGCGTACAACCTTACCGGCCGCGGAGAACAGCATCACTTCATCCTGACCAGAGGTCAGATCGACGCCGATCAGCTCATCGCCTTCGTTCAGGTTGACCGCGATGATACCGGCGGAACGCGGACGGCTGAACTCGGTCAGCGCGGTTTTCTTCACGGTACCGCTGGCGGTCGCCATAAAGACGTTGACGCCCTCTTCGTACTCGCGGACCGGCAGGATGGCGGTGATGCGCTCATCGGCTTCCAGCGGCAGCAGGTTGACGATCGGCCGACCGCGCGCGCCGCGGCTGGCTTCCGGCAGCTGATAGACCTTCATCCAGTACAGACGGCCGCGGCTTGAGAAGCAGAGGATGGTGTCATGGGTGTTGGCCACCAGCAGGCGGTCGATAAAGTCTTCTTCTTTAATGCG
>OIWP01003473.1_pt1 | contig 13018 bp, 10 predicted proteins | sample 1587661 | NCBI WGS metagenome assembly OIWP01 (sample SAMEA3888899, study PRJEB22519) | human gut metagenome | biome: human gut; feature: human-associated habitat; material: faeces | place: Denmark | collected 2010 | reverse complement strand
CGATGCGGGCGCGCCGCTAAGCACCGATGAGCTCTATTCAATCGACTCGCTCGCTGCCGAAATCGCCTCCATCGCGGAAGGCGGTGCGCGATGAACGAAGTGTTCTCTTTCGGAAGTTATTACCCCGGGGATAGCCCCTTGCACAAATGCGACGCGCGCACGAAGCTCACGCTTGGATTCGTGTTCTTGATCGTTGCGCTTATGGCACAGGGGTTTGCTGGTCTGGGCGTGATCGCGGTGTTCGTGGCATTCCTCTATGTGGTATCGCGCATCCCATTCGGCAAGGCCATGCGCTCGCTCGCGCCGCTCATGGCAATCGCGCTTATTTGCGCGCTGCTGAACCTCTTCGTCGACCAAAGCGGCGAAACGCTGTTCAAATGGGGCATCATCGAAATCAGCACCGGCAGCGTGCATTCGTGCCTGTTCGTCGGTTGCCGTATCATTTTAATGATGATGGGCATGAGCCTTATCACCATGACGACCACGACGCTCGACCTTACGGCGGCCGTTGAGCAAATGCTGCATCCCTTCGCCCGCTTCGGCGTGCCCGCGCACGAGCTGGGCATGATCATGGGCATCGCCCTGCGTTTCATGCCTCAATTCGCAACCGAGCTCGCCAACGTCTACCACGCGCAAATCAGCCGAGGCGCTGCGCTCGACGGCAGCCCCGTGAAGGGCCTGCGCATGCTTTCAAGCGTGACGATTCCGCTGTTCGCGAGCGTCTTCCGCCATGCAGAAACGCTGTCGGCCGCCATGGATGCGCGCTGCTACCACGGCGAGGAGGGCCGCACGAGGCTCCACCCGCTGCGCTATTCGAAATTCGACGCATTTGCCATTGCCGCGTTCGCCGTGCTCGTGTGCGGCGTTGTCGCCGTGAACGTGCTGCTCTAGAAAGGAGAGGCCATGTCTGAAAACGAAATGCCCGCCGAAGGGCTCGAAAAGGTTCTGCAATATATGACCTCGGTGCCCGCCTGGTATTTGGCGACGAGTGTTGACGGACAGCCCCACGTGCGTCCGTTTTCATTCGCCCAAATCCAAGATGGCAAGCTGTGGTTCGTAACCGCCACCACGAAAGACGTGTGGCAGGAGCTTCTGCAAAACCAGCTCTTCGAAGCCACCTCATGGTGGCCGGGGCACGGCTGGCTCATTTTGCGCGGCAAGGCGGGGTTGGTCGACGAAGTTTCGCCCGAAATGCGCGAAGCTGGATGGCAACACCTCGAAGGCCTTGGCGAGCACTACGACGGACCAAACGATGAAACGCTCGTATTCTTCAGCGCCGATGAGCCCCAAGCATGGATTTGCGACCACGAAGAGTGGGTGCCTGTGGAACTGTAAGCTTCCGCACCCCGCACGGCACGGCTTCGCCATAAGAGGCGATGCCTAGAGCTCGCACGACACAGCGTATAGACAACATATATATAAGGAGTACCGCATGGACGAAATCGTACAGTATCTCACGGGCATTCCCGCATGGTATTTGGCCACCATCGACGCGGCCGACCCCACGCAGCCTCGCGTGCGCCCGTTCTCGTTCGCCGCGCAGGCCGACGGCAAGCTGTGGTTTTCCACGTCACGCGACAAAGATGTATGGCGCGAGCTTGAGGCGAATGCCAAGTTCGAGCTTTCCGGGTGGAAGCCGGGCGAATGCTGGATTGTCGTGGAAGGCGAAGCCGAACTCGCCGACGACGAGGTATGCCCCGACGAAGTTCGTCAAGCGGGCTTCGAGCACATGGTAGGCATCGGCGAGCACCACGATTCGCCCAACGACGGCCGTCTTGCGTTTTTCAGCGTGAAGAACGGCACGTGCCGCATTTGCGACATCGACGGCAGCGAGCGAAAGTTTCAGTTCTAAGCCACACGCCAACCCGATGTTTTGCTCGATCGCAGCCCGCTCGTCCGCCTCACACGAGTCTGCAACCTCACGTGAACCAATCGCTTCCGCCAACTGCTCGCAGAGGCGATTGGTCCGTTCCGCGAGCAACCACTTCACCGCTGCATCATTTTTCTTTCGATTTGGTGTCGTTCATCTTTGTAAAGTCCAGATTAAATCGCGCGAGTGGTATCATACGTCCTCATGGATACAATAATTAATGCTCTCACTCAAATCGATGCTGTTGTATGGGGTCCGGCGATGATTTGCCTGCTCTTAGGCTCGCATATCTTCCTGACCATTCGTACAGGGTTCATCCAGCGCAAGCTGCCGACAGCCATCAAAATGTCCCTCGCTAAAGACGAAGACGCCGAAGGCGACGTAAGTCAATTTGGTGCGCTTGTCACGGCTCTCGCCGGCACCATCGGCACGGGATCCATCGTCGGCGTCGCGACCGCCATTATCGCCGGCGGCCCGGGCGCCGTCTTCTGGATGTGGCTCACCGGCGTATTCGGCATCGCCACCAAATACTGCGAGGTATTCGCGTCGGTCAAATACCGCGTGAAAGACCACAAGGGCGAAATGCTCGGTGGCGCGATGTACGCATGGGAGCGTGCGTTCAAGCGCTCCGACGGCAGCGTGCCCTGGTGGGCCAAGCTTGGAGCGGTTGCGTTTGCCGCCTTCGCCGTTATCGCCACCATCGGCACGGGCTCCGCAGTGCAGTCGGCTGCCATTACCGGCATCATCGAGTCGAGCTTTCCGGGCGTTCCCGATTGGGCTATCGCGCTCGTGATTGCCATCGCCGTGGCGCTCGTTATTTTTGGCGGCGTGAAATCCATCTCGAGCGTTGCCGAGAAGCTCGTGCCGTTCATGGCCGTAGCATATTTCGGCGGCTGCATGGTTATTCTCGCTATCAACTGGCAATACGTCGGCCCCGCGCTCGCGATGATTTTCGAATGCGCGTTCACGTCGAAGGCCGCATTCGGCGGTGCCGTGGGTTCGGGCATCATGGTTGCCTTGCAGTTCGGCTGCGCGCGCGGCTTGTTCTCGAACGAATCGGGCTTGGGCTCGGCTCCTATCGTTGCGGCTGCTGCTGCAACGAAGAACCCCGCACGTCAGGCGCTCGTCGCCATGACGGGCACGTTCTGGTCGACCGTCGTGATTTGCGCTGTTACGGGTATCGTGCTCGTTGCCGTTGGCATCGCCAATCCCGGCCTCATCGAAAATGGCGGCATTAAGGAAGGCGCCGCGCTCGCTTCGGCGGCGTTCGCAACCATTCCTTATATTGGCACCCCGATTCTGGTGCTTGGCATGGTGAGCTTCGCGTACTCCACCATTTTGGGCTGGAGCTACTACGGAAACCGCTGCGTGACCTATCTATTCGGCGCGAAAGCCCAGCTTCCTTACCAGGTGTTCTACGTTATCATCGGCTTTTTGGGCGCGGTGGGTATCGGCGACGCCGTCTGGCTCGTTTCCGACATTGGCAATGCGCTTATGGCCATTCCAAACATCATCATGGTGCTCGCGCTTTCCGGCCTTATCGCACGCGAGACTCAGCACTATATCTACGATGGCAATCTTGATGAAGTGTGCGAAGACGAAATTCCCGTGATTGAATCAAAGTAATTAGGCGAAGCGTTCTTCAAGCAGCACAAATAGAATATGCACGTGGACGGCGGCCATCGAGCCGCCGTTTTTTATGACCGAAAACTTCCACTGAGCAAAACACAAAAATCGAGAACGTCCACCAAAGAGAGCGCGAGAGACGAGGCCGTTTATTCGCCGACGCGACGCATCGTAGGCCAAATGCACGAATTCCGCTCGCACGAGTATTTATGCCATTCGTCCTGATTTATCGCCCGGGCTTATAAATTCACCGCCGCTTGCCGCGCGAGCGTGCCGCTTACCGCCGCTTTAGTCCACTAAAGCGGCTTTCTGTAACCCGCACGCAACACGTTCGTTACAATTTCGCCAGCCATTGAGAGGCGAGGAGAAACATACCGCATGTACGACAAGCACACGGAAGAGCAGGAGCAGGCGGCCCACAGGCCGAAGCCCGGAAACGAGACTACCGCCAAAAGCGAACTCGTCCTTGAACGTTTGCTCGCCGCGCATGGGGCATGGTTCGATGTGTCGCGAGACGTTAGCGTTGCTGGCCGTGCTTTCCGCGCGCTCGCGCAGTTCCATTCCTTCGGCGAGCAATACGTACTCGTGAAGCGCGTGAAGCTGTGGGAGGCCGAAGAGCACGAGTACATGCTGTTCGACGTGCGCGACCACATCGATGCCGAGGCAGCGCGTTCCTACGTCGAGTTCATGAAGAACGAGGCGCTCGAACTCGTGAAGCCCGAACCAAACCATATGTCCTCGTTTAGAACGCTAGTCGTAATCGCCAATTCGGCGAGCGATGAAGCATGCACCCTGTTCCGCAAAACGAGCCACCGCAAGAATTTCATGTGGGGGATTCGCGGATGGAGCGACGTGCGACTCGCGCTCATCGATTTGTCGAAGCCACAGGGCTCTCGCGTCGTGTGCAACGGCGCTGCCAAGCGCATTCGCAAATTGCTTGAGGCGAATGCCACCGACACGCTTCGCGGCTAACCGTTTCAAGCTCTCTATGGCGCAGGCCGCTCGTCAGGTTGCCACGACGCTGCGGCTACCCCTGGGCGTTATCGCCCAACGTTGCTATATATAGAGGAGTTTTACATGAATGCCATGCTGGTTCTGCTCATCGGCGCGGCTGTCCTCGTCGTGGGTTATATCTTCTACGGCGGTTGGCTTGCCAAGCAATGGGGCGTTAACGCCGACCGCGTAACGCCTGCCCACGAGTTCGAAGACGGCGTCGACTACGTTCCCGCCAAGCCTTACGTCGTTTTAGGCCACCATTTCTCGTCCATCGCGGGCGCAGGCCCCATTAACGGCCCCATTCAGGCAGCCGTGTTCGGCTGGGTTCCGGTGCTTTTGTGGGTGCTCATCGGCGGTATTTTCTTCGGCGCTATGCATGACTTCGGCGCCCTGTTCGCATCGCTGCGCCATAAAGGCCAAACGCTCGCGAGCGTTATTCAGGAAAACATCGACGACACTGCGAAAAAATTGTTCTGCATCTTCGCGTACCTCACGCTGATTTTGGTCGTCGCCGCCTTCGCGTCCATCGTTGCCGGCACGTTCGCCGTAGTTCCCAACGCCGATGGCGTTGTGGAAATGACGGGCACGAACCTTGCGAACAGCCGGACTGCCATGATTTCCGTTCTGTTCATCGTCGCCGCCGTCATTTGGGGCGTCGCACTTCGCGGCCGTTCTATTCCCGGCCCCGTGAACATCGCTCTGGCGATCGTAGTCATTGTCGCCGTGGTTGCCATCGGCTACAACTTCCCGGTTTTCGAGCTCAACAACTTCACCTGGATGTGGATTGTAGGTGCCTACATTCTGGTCGCCTCGATCGCCCCGGTGTGGATTCTGCTGCAACCGCGCGACTACCTTTCGAGCTACCTGCTCTACGGCATGATCGCGCTCGCCCTGGTGGGCATCATTGGCGCGGGCGTTACCGGCGCTGCCACCAATCTGGACATTCCGGCGTTTACCGGTTTCACCGCCGTGAAGGGCGACAGCAAAGTCGCGACCACGGGTTTCTTGTTCCCGGCGCTATTCATTACCATCGCATGTGGCGCGATTTCGGGCTTCCATAGCCTGGTGGCTTCGGGCACGACGTCCAAGCAGCTCGACCATGAAAGCGAAGCGCAGCCCATCGCCTATGGCGGCATGCTGCTCGAGTGCCTGGTCGCCATTATTTCGCTGTGCGCCGTGGCGTTCGTGTTCGACGGCTATATGGACGGCACCTACGCGTCGCCCACGCAGGTTTTCGCAGGCGGCCTCTCTCAGATGCTCGGCTGCATCCCCGGCCTTTCCGGCGCTGAGGATATTGCATACTCGCTGCTCATTCTGGCCGTTTCGGTGTTCTGCCTGACTTCGCTTGACACCGCGACCCGCCTTGGCCGTTACATGTTCCAGGAGCTCTTCATTCCCGCAGGCAAGACCCGCGAAGAGCTTTCCGGCTGGCGCAAGTTCTTCTCGAACCCCGTTGTGGCAACGCTCATCACCGTGACGCTCGGCGTTGCGCTCGGCCTCACCGGCTACCAGCTCGTGTGGCCGCTGTTCGGCGCCGCCAACCAGCTGCTCGCCGCGCTTGGCCTGCTGGCCGTGTGCGCATGGCTCGGCAATGCCGGCCGCAACAACAAGATGTTCTATGTTCCCATGGTGTTCATGCTCATCGTGACGCTGACTTCGCTCGTGCTTACCATGCAGGCGAAGTTCCTGGCCATCGCCGGCGGCGCACTCACGCTGGCCAACGGCCTGCAGCTTGTGCTCGCGGTGCTGCTCGCCGTGCTCGCGGTGGTACTTGCTATTAAAGGCGCCCGCGTGATTTTCGGCAACAAAAAGAAGGGAATCGCCGAGTAAGGCAAATACATTCAACGCAGCCTTACAGCTGCCTCAAGGGTCCGCTTTAGCGGACCCTTTTTTCATTGCGGTCTCAAGCCAGCAAAAAAAGAATTCAGACTATGGCCCAAGTGTTCTCGAAAAAGAATATGTTTGCTGGTCAAAAATCTTATTTTGGCTTCTTCAAAATAGCGTAGTGGAGTGCTATTTTCTTCTCTTAATGTGTTTTCAGAAAGGGATGCCAATGACAGATGAAAAACAGGAGGTCACAGCGCAGGCTCAAGCAGAAGAACCTGCAGGTGAATCTCCGAAAGAGACCCCCGAGAAAACGAGGTCGCTCGGCGTATTCTCGTTCGAGGGCGACATGCCGCTCGCGCAAGCAATTCCCTTGGGCTTGCAGCATGTTCTGGCAATGTTCGTGGGCAATTTGACTCCGCTGCTTATTGTGACGAGCGCATGCGGATTGGCCGGCGCCGAATTCGCCGACGTGCAGCTTTCCCTGTTGCAAAATGCCATGTGGATCGCGGGTGTCGTAACCCTCATCCAACTTTTCGGCATTGGCCCGGTCGGCGGCAAGGTGCCCATCATCATGGGCACGTCTTCAGGCTTCATCGGCGTGTTTAACTCGGTGGCCGCATCAATGGGCGGCGGCCTTATCGCCTATGGCGCCATCATGGGCGCATCGCTCATCGGCGGTTTGTTCGAGGCTGTTCTGGGCTTCTTCCTGAAACCCCTGCGCCGCTTCTTCCCGGCGGTCGTTACGGGCACCGTCGTGCTTTCCATCGGCTTAAGCCTTATCAGCGTCGGCGTGAACGCCTTCGGCGGCGGCAACACCGCACCCGACTTCGGCTCATTCGAGAATCTATGCTTGGCGCTCATCGTGCTCATCGTCATTCTCGCCGTGAAGCATGCGACCACGGGCTTTGTAAGCGCCTCTTCCATTTTGGCTGGCATTATCGTGGGTTACGTCGTCGCCGGCATCATGGGCCTGGTTCTTCCTACGACTGGCGTGACCGCCGATGGCGTGGAATACACCAAGGCATGGGTTTTGAACTGGGATAAGGTCGCTGCGGCATCATGGTTTGCCATTCCGAACCTTCTGCCCGTCATGCCCGTCTTCGACATGCGAGCCATTGCGCCCGTGCTGGTGATGTTCATCGTCACGGCCGTCGAGACTGTTGGCGACATTTCGGGCGTCACGCAAGGCGGCATGAACCGCGAGGCTACTGACAAGGAACTTTCCGGCGGCGTTGTGTGCGACGGCTTGGGCTCGTCGCTCGCAGCCATGTTCGGCGTGCTGCCCAACACCTCGTTCAGCCAGAACGTCGGCCTGGTCACCATGACCAAAATGGTCAACCGCAAGGCCCTGGCCTGCGGCGCCGTATTCCTGATTCTGTGCGGCTTGTGCCCGAAGCTCGGCGCCGTGGTCTCCATCATGCCCCAGTCGGTCCTCGGCGGCGCGGCCGTTATGATGTTCGCCTCCATCGTGGTGAGTGGCATTCAGTTGATCACACGCGAACCCCTTACGCCGCGCAACTTGAGCATCGTTTCCGTCGCACTTGGCCTAGGCTACGGCATTGGCGCGAACCCCGCCGTGCTGGCTGGTTCGCCCGAGTTCGTCGGCCTGATTTTCGGCGGCTCTGGCATTGTCGCCGCAGCTGCGGTCGCCATCATTTTGAACATCGTGCTTCCCAAAGACGAAAACGAGAAAACGCCCGAGAAGGACGCGAACGCTTAACGAGCTAAACGAGCGGCTCAAGGTTGGCATTCGAACTTTTGGCCCAAATCGTTCTTATACATCCAAGCGAACGGCGCCCTGTTTCTTTCGCGAGAGACAGGGCGCCGTTCTTTGTTGTCTGGTCGAAATGCGAACGATGAAACGGCTTTCCTTCAACCACGCCCATCGTATCCAATCGAAGAGCTCATCCCCAATTGCGCTTATCATGTCCAAACGGAGCGATCGTTCTCGAACCCATTTCCATCGCACTTGCGTGGTCGGGCTTTTCCGCACGCGCTTTCTGCGCGCACTGTCACATGCGAACTTTCGCAACGCACGCCCAATCGGACTATCGCAAGCTTGCCTAACAAGCTCTTTTGCATTCATTTCCACAGCACCTCCCATAAATCCCTCCACGGCAAGCCCGAACGGGCCGACGCGGCCCAAACCATGTCCCGATTTTGCAAAAAATGGCAGAAATTTGCGGTTGTGAACGGTCTTAGCACCCCTAAAAGGCCCCAAAGATGCTTCGTTTTTACAAAACCCCAGGTCACGATTTGCCGGAGGCAGGAACAATGCGTTCCCCATCGTGCACAACCGCAAATTTGTGCCAAAAAGTTGACAATTCGGACCAAATATCAAACAAGAGCAAATTGTTCAAGAAAGCACCAACAGTAGACTCGAAGCAAGCCCGGAGCAAGCACGAAGAGAAGATGAAAGAAACCGAGAAAAGAGGGGAGGGAAAGAGTAAAAATTAACGGTAATTTCGCGCATGCCAAGCAATGCCACACGCGGCTCATACAATACCGCATTCGCAATGCAGCAAAAACCAAATTTGCAACCAGCAGAAAGAAGCGCTCAGGAGTTGTGGAATAAGCGAAGTGTCAGAATAAAGAACGGAAGCTGCGAACTGGGAAATTGCATCAAACCAAATCGGCGGCACTCGGTTACGAACGCAATGGGCTGAATGCAATGGATGCCCATCATCGGGCCAGAAAGCACAGCAGGACACCCAGCTGGGATATCGAGCCAAGGGGCGCAGCAGAACACCCAGCTGGGGCGCATGCCTAGAACACCAGATGGAACGCGCAGGCAAAATCGGCGCGACGAAAAGCGTCAGCGCGGCAAACTTGCACTGCCGCAGCGCGCAACATGTGTCTGCAGCTGCCCCAAATCGTCGCGCGTATCCACGTCGAACAGCTCCCATTCGCTTGAAACCTCGATGGTTCGAACGTATTCCGCATGCGCTTTTGCCACGAAGCCGCCACCCTTACCACGGGGAAGAGAACGGAGCTCGTCGAACGCCCATGAAGGAAAAAGCACGGGCGCGCCCGGCATGCCATCGAAACTGGTGCGCCAAATGCGCGCAACGCCGCTCTCTGCAGCATTGCACCCCACGGCGTCATGTTTCGCGGCATCGGCGACATCGGATTCCGCAGCATCACACCCAGCAGCAGCGTCAACGTCGCACTTCACAGCATCGAGCCCCATGGCGTAGTCCTCCGCAGTATCGACCAGCGCTGCACCGACAGCATCGCATCCCACAACATCCGCAACGCCGCGCCCCGCAGCATCACGTCTCGCAGCATCACGTCTCGCAGCATCACGTCTCGCGGCACCAGCAGCATCGCGTTCGGCGGCGCGAAGAAGCGCGGCAATGCTCGCTGGACGAATAAGCGGCTGGTCGCCCTGGACGAACGTGACCGTATCGCACCCGTCCATGGCCTTCATGCCCAGGCGCACCGTGTCATTCCGACAAGGTTCGTCGTGCAAAATCACCTGCGCGCCCAGCGTCTCGCACAACGAAGCCACGTCAGCATGGCGCGTGACCACCACGCGCCGGATGAACAAATCATCGGTTGCTCGCACAACATGGCCGACTAGCGGCGCGCCGCAAAGCTCAGCCATGAGTTTATTGCCCCCGAAACGCGCTCCCACGCCCGATGCCATAACGATGCATCCGTGCTTCAATGTGCGGTTGTCGGCAGCGTGTGGCATAGCGGTATTCGCCTTTGCAAATTCGATGGTTGGACGGGCTGAATTTGAGAATTAATCGCAGGCCACAGTATAATATGAGCGACTATGCCAACCTCAAGTAATGGGGCGAGAAACATTATTACCTTCCAAAAATACGAGCGCCCGCAAACCCTCGACGAAGCCTGGGAGCTCAACCAGAAAAAGCGCAACCGCATCGTGGCCGGCACCATGTGGATGAAAATGGGCACCCACTCCTTCGGCACCGCCATCGATCTGTGCGATCTGGGTCTCAACCAAATCGAAGAAACCGACGAGGAATTTCGCATTGGCGCCATGGCCACCCTGCGCCAAATGGAGAAGCATCCAGGCCTCGCCGCCTATTCCTGCGGCGCGGTGGAAGCCGCCTTCAAAGACATCGTGGGCGTGCAGTTCCGCAACGGCGCGACGCTCGGCGGAAGCCTATGGCGCCGCATGGGCTTTTCCGACATCCTCACGGTTTTCCTTGCCATGGATAGTTATGTCGAGCTCTACAAAGGCGGCATCGTGCCTCTGGAAGAGTTCGCGCGCATGCCTTACGACAAAGACGTTTTGGTGCGCCTCATCGTGAAGAAGCAGCCGGGCGCGTTCTCATACCAAGCCGTGCGCAAGCAGCGCACTGACATCCCTTCACTGAACTGCGCTGCGGCCCAGGTGGCGGGTGAGTGGCGCGTCGTCGTGGGTTCGCGTCCCGCGCGTGCCGTGGTGCTTCGCGATGAGCAGGGGCTCCTCGCCGGCGGCATTACCGAGGAAAGCGCCGCCGCGTTCGCCGACTACGCCGCCGGCGCCGTGACCGTCTCGGGCAACATGTGGGGCAGCGTCGAATACCGACGCGCACTCGTGCCCGTGCTCACGCGTCGCGCGCTTCTGGCCCTGAAAGAGGTGCAGTAATGGAAATCAAAATCAAGCTGAACGGAACCATGGTTTCCGACGACGTTCCCGCCGACACGCTCCTCATCGATTTCGTGCGCGCGCATGGCTGCTTGAGCGTGAAGCGAGGCTGCGAAACCTCGAGCTGCGGTTTGTGTACCGTACTCATGGACGACGAACCCGTGCTTTCGTGCTCAACGCTCGCGGCACGCGCCAACGGCCGCAGCGTGCACACGCTCGAAGGCCTGCAGGAGGAAGCGTCGGAATTCGTCGGCTTCATTGCCGACCAAGGCGCTGAGCAATGCGGCTTTTGCAATCCCGGCTTCGTCATGAATACCATCGCGCTGCTTCGCGAAAACCCCGACCCGTCTGACGGAGAAATTCTCGCGTACCTGAGCGGCAACCTGTGCCGCTGCTCGGGCTATGAAGGCCAGCTGCGCGGCATCCGTGCCTTCCTGAACAGCAGGCATGAGGAAGGGGCCAACCATGAATAGGCCCGAGTACCAATCGGTGGGCAAGTCGGTCCGCAAGAAAGACGCGATGCAGCAACTGCTGGGCAAGCCCCTGTATACCGAAGATATCGTGCGCGACGCACTCGTGGTGAAGCTGCTGCGAAGCCCGCACGCCAATGCCATCGTCGAGACTATCGACACCTCGAAGGCGAAAAAGGTCGCCGGCGGGGTTGACGTATTCACGTGGGAAGACGTGCCGAACGAGCGCTTTTCGAACGCGGGCCAAACCTACCCCGAAACGAGCCCCTACGACCGCCTCATCATCGATCGCCACGTTCGCTTCGTAGGCGACGTGGTGGCAATCGTCGCTGCCGAAAATGAAGCAGCCGCCAACAAGGCGCTCGAGCGCATCAAGGTTACCTACGACGTACTCGAACCCGTTTTGGACTTCCGCACCGCCAAAGACAACCCGGTGCTCGTGCATCCCGAAGACAACTGGCGCATGCTGTGTGATTTGGGCGGCGACAATACGCGCAACCTCGTGGGCACCACGGCCGACGAAGGCGGCGACATCGAGGCCGTGCTGGCCGATTGCGATGTGGTTTTGGAACGCACCTACCACACCAAGGCCTACAACCAGGCAATGATGGAGACCTTCCGCACCTACACCGAGCTCGACCGCTACGGGCGCTTGCACGTGATTTCATCCACGCAGGTCGTCTTTCATGTGCGCCGCATCTTATCGAACGCGCTCGGCATTCCGAAAGGCCACATTCGCGTCGAAAAGCCCCGCATCGGCGGAGGCTTCGGCGCAAAGCAGACCGCAGTGTGCGAGGTGTACCCCGCATTCGTCACGATGAAGACGGGCCGTGCCGCCATGTGCGTATACACGCGCGAAGAATCGCAGACCTGCGGCTCTCCGCGCCACGAGATGGAAATCACCGTGCGCTTGGGCGCGAACAACGACGGCCGCATTCGTGCGCTCGGCGTGACCACGCTGTCGAATTCGGGCGCCTATGGCGAGCACGGCTGGGCGACGGTCGGCCTTACTGGCCATAAGTCCATTCCACTGTATACCGGATCGCTCGAAGCGTTCAAATTTACCGCAAACGTGGTGTACACGAACATGCAGCCTTCGGGCGCCTACCGAGGCTTCGGCGCCACGCAGGGCCAATTCGCCGTTGAAACCACCGTGAACGAACTGGCCGAAAAGCTCGGCCGCGACCCCGTTGAGCTGCGCGAACAGAACATGGTGCGCGAAGGCATGAAGATGCCCGCGTACTTCGGCGAAATCGCCAATGCGTGCGCGCTCGACCGCTGCTTGAAGCATTGCGCCGACATGTTCGACTGGAAAGCGAAATACCCCGTGCGCGACATGGGCAACGGCAAGGTTCGCGCGGCGGGCGTGGGCATGTCGATGCAAGGCTCAGGCATTTCCGGCATTGACGTGGGCTCGGTCACCATCAAGCTCAACGACGACGGCACATACATGCTGATCATCGGCGCGGCGGACATGGGCACAGGCTGCGACACCATTTTGGCGCAGATGGTCGCCGAGCATATGGAATGCTCGGTGGACGATGTCTCGGTGTTCGGCGCCGACACGGACGCCTCGCCCTACGATTCCGGCTCCTACGCATCCAGCACGACCTATGTCACCGGCAA
>OIWP01003466.1_pt1 | contig 13045 bp, 12 predicted proteins | sample 1587661 | NCBI WGS metagenome assembly OIWP01 (sample SAMEA3888899, study PRJEB22519) | human gut metagenome | biome: human gut; feature: human-associated habitat; material: faeces | place: Denmark | collected 2010 | reverse complement strand
TCAACGGCAGCGGTACCAAATGCACCTTTTGGAACATTGATGGTGGTCAGCGACGGCCGGGTCAGCGATGCGTTTGGTCTGTCATTAAAACCAATCAGGGAAATGTCTTCCGGGATTTTGTAACCAAGCATATGAAACGCTCTTAAGGCACCGGCGGCAATGGTATCGTCATCACAGATAAAGGCAGTTGAGTGAACTGGAGAATCTTTAAAAATCCGGTAAATATCCTGGTAACTTTCTTCCTCAGAATAATGGACATAGTAGATGTCGTCCTGGGGTAGCTCCAGATGAAAATGCTTCATGGTGGAAAGATAGCCGTCTCTGCGTTCGTCAAAACTGCTGATAGATTCAAGGCTGTGCAGATACAGCGAAAAAGAATACGTTTTCACAAAATAAGATTGACTTTTTTCAAAACTCTTATTATCATATAAAACATATTTAATTACTATGAAATAAGGAATGATAAAAAGTTCTGTTACACAGATGACGTTGAGCAGCTTACAGGACTGGCAGCGGGCAGACTTTTTTCAGAAGGAGGGGACGGGTACATGTCCATCAAGAAGATCGCAGAAAAGGCAGGGGTTTCACCGGCGACGGTTTCCAGAGTTTTGAATAATCCCAATTATAAATGTTCTGTTTCCGGACTCAGGGACAAGATATGGAAAACAGCTATCGAGATGAATTATGTGCCCAACGAGGCGGCCCGGAATCTGAAAAAAGGCGTTTCCGCAAAGCAGGAGAAAACCTGGTACATCAATATCCTGATGACAAGAACCGATTCTTCCACAACGGATCCGTTTTTTGCGGAGCTCCTTCGGGTGATCGAAAGTGAGATTCATGATAAAAACTGCATTCTTTCCAAAGTATGGTATATGTCTGTGTTTTCCGATGACCGGAAGTGCCGAAGGGAGAATCTGGACCGGCTGATCGACGGAATGTATGACGAGGTGGAAGGGAAAAGGGACGGACTGATCATTATCGGCAGATGTAATAAAGAGGCTTTGAAGAAGCTGAATAAGAAGTATAAGAGTGTGGTATCGGTGAACCGGAATTCTACCAATTATGAAGTGGATGAGGTCCTTTGTGATGGGAAAAAGATCGCAGCAGCGGCAGTGGAATATCTGATCTTCCTGGGGCATAAAAATATCGGTTATATTGGCCAGTGTCACAGCGAGGACCGGTATAACGGGTATCTGGAAACACTGAAGAAGCATGATCTGGATGTGATACCGGAGTATGTTATCGAAACAAAGCAGACTGAGGCCGAGGGTTATGAGGCCATGGAAAAGTTCTTCCAGTCGGACGACATGCCAACCGGAATCTACTGTGCCAATGATATTTCAGCAATCGGAATGCTGAAGTGCCTGAATAAATTTCGGAACCGGTATTATATGCCTTCGATCATATCCAGCGATGATATACAGGAGGCACAGTTTACCAGACCGATGCTGACAACGGTGAGCTTGCCCAAGGAGGATATGGGAAAATTTGCATTATACCTGCTGCTGGACCGGCTGAAGGGCGGGCATTCCGGTATTGTGCGAATGGAGCTGGAAGGCAGACTGATGATACGGAACAGCTGCAGCAGTGTGGAGGACAGTATGTGGAGCGATTATTGTATCTGAGTGTTGCGGATGCGCAGATATAGTGACAGACAGGATGCGGATGCACTATGACCAGAGTATTTCGTGAAAACGTTTTCAGATATTCCTATTTAATTAATGGGAATAATATGGTTTAATGTATTCAATTCAAACAAAAAAATTACAGAACCACAGTAAACGGAAAGAACAGGTATGATTTGACAGCGAAATGAAGCAGTTACATTGGTGGGAAAAAGATTTCCAAATAAAAATGTGGTTGTAAAGGAGTACACAGATTATGAAAAGAAAACGCATCGCAGGTGTCTGTATCACACTGGCAGCAGTGGTACTGGCAGGAACTTTTGCAGTATCGGGAAACAATACAAAGGATAAAAATCAGGTAGAGATCATCAATGTGTCCTATGATCCGACCAGAGAATTTTATGAAGCATATAATAAGATTTTTTCAAAATATTGGAAAGAGGAAACAGGTCAGAGTGTGGATGTGATCCAGTCTCATGGCGGTTCCGGAAAGCAAGCCCTTGAGATTTCCAACGGACTTCCTGCAGATGTGGCGACACTTGCTCTGGAATATGATATTGATGCGATCCGGAATGCCGGTCTGATCGACAAGGGCTGGATCGATGAATATCCGGATGACAGTGCTCCTTATACTTCCACCATTGTATTTCTTGTTCGGAAGGGAAATCCAAAGAATATCCAAGATTGGGATGATCTGACAAAGGATGGTGTGGGGGTGATCACTCCCAATCCGAAAACCTCCGGTGGTGCCCGCTGGAATTATATGGCAGCCTGGGCTTATGCCAATGAGAAATATAACGGCAACGAGACAGAGATGAAAGCCTTTATCAAGAAGCTTTACAAAAATGTCCTGGTTCTGGATTCCGGAGCAAGAGGTGCCACAACCTCTTTCGTGGAAAACGGGCAGGGTGATGTGCTGATCGCCTGGGAAAATGAAGCGTTTCTTTCTGTAAGGGATAATCCGGATGATTACGAGATCGTAACGCCGGGCATCAGTATCCTGGCACAGCCATCCGTTGCTGTTGTAGATGAAAATGTGAAAAAGCATGATAATGCAGAAGCTGCGAAAGCATATCTGAAATATCTGTATTCCGATGAAGCTCAGGAGCTGATCGCGGAGAATTACTATAGGCCGGTTGATCAGACGATCCTGAAAAAGCATGCAGATACTTTTGATCTGAAGGTGAAGCTGACAACAATCAAAGATTTCGGCGGCTGGGATGCAGTTCAGAAAAAGCATTTCGCAGACGGCGGAGTGTTTGATGAGATCTATGAAGAGTAGAAGAGCCTGAGATTTTGTAACAGACCAGAGAGTTGTAGAAGAGTCAGAGATTTGCAACAGACCGGGAATTTGTAACAGACCAGAAACTTAGAATAGAAAAGCGGGGAGACAGAAATGAAGAAACAACAGAGTAAACGTGTGATACCAGGCTTTGGACTGACAATGGGAGTGACTTTGGCGATGCTGAGTATCGTAGTTCTGATCCCTCTTGCGTCTCTGACAGTATACTCGGCGCGGCTGGGTTTTCGGGAATTTATTGAGGTGATCACACGGCCGAGGGTTTTGTCCGGATTCTATGTAAGCTTTATTACCGCATTTGCGGCCACAGTGATCAATGCTATTATGGGACTGGTCCTTGCGTGGGTGCTGGTAAGATATGATTTTCCGGGAAAAAGGATCATGGATGGAATGATCGAGCTGCCTTTCGCACTGCCGACTGCAGTTGCCGGTATCTCACTGACATCCCTGACATCCGATAAAGGTCTGGTGGGAAGCTTTTTTGCAAATTTCGGTATTAAGATCGCATATACCAAGATCGGTATCACGGTGGCATTGATCTTTGTGGGAATCCCTTTTGTAGTCAGGGCCATTCAGCCGGTTCTGGAGAAGCTGGACGGTTCTTATGAGGAGGCGGCTCGTGTCATGGGTGCAAAGCCATTCACCGTTTTTCGCAGAGTTATTCTTCCTGAGCTTCTGCCGGCAATGCTTTCCGGGGCGGGACTTGCCTTCGGACGTTGCCTGGGAGAATACGGAAGCGTTGTTTTTATCGCAGGAAACAAGCCTTATTATACAGAGATCACGCCGCTGATCATCATGTCAAAGCTTCAGGAGTTTGACTATGAAAGCGCAACAGCTATCGCACTGGTTACACTGGCAGTATCATTCCTGATCCTGTTTGGTGTGAATCTGGTGCAGGCAAGAAATACGAAACGTATCAGAGGGAGGGATGCATAATGGATGAAAAAAAGAAGCAGGCTTCCGGGCCGGTGAAATGGATCCTTATCGGGATTTCCGTGATCTTTCTTTTTGTGATGCTGGTACTGCCTCTGGTGGTTGTTGTAACCCAGGCGCTGAGCAAGGGCTGGCAGTGCTACGTGCAGGCGGTGACAGATGAGTACACGCTGAAAGCGCTGAAGCTGACCATTGGGGCGACGGCTGCGGCTGTTGTATGCAACACGATCTTTGGTCTGTGTGCGGCATGGGCAATGACCAGATTTCATTTTCGGGGAAAAAAGCTCCTTACCACTTTGATCGATGTTCCGGTTACAGTATCACCGGTTATCGCAGGTCTTATCTATATCCTGGTTTTTGGAAAGCAGAGTCCTCTTTATTCTGTTCTTGAAAGTGCAGGGATACAGATCGTGTTTGCAGTTCCGGGAATTATCCTAGCAACGATTTTTGTCACATTTCCATTTGTGTCCAGAGAGATCATACCGGTTCTGGAATCCATAGGGTTCGATGAGGAAGAGGCGGCAGCACTGATGGGAGCAAAAGGCTGGACGATTTTTACCAAGGTGACATTTCCACATATCAAGTGGGCATTTCTCTATGGTGTTGTGCTGTGTACAGCCAGAGCCATGGGAGAGTTTGGAGCTGTGTCCGTACTGTCCGGACATCTCCGTGGAAAAACAAATACACTTCCGCTTCATGTGGAAATTCTTTATAACGAATTCCAGTATGTTCCGGCATTTGCGGTTTCTTCGATCCTGGTGATCCTGGCGGTGATCCTTCTGATCGCAAGAAATGTTCTGGAGCATAAAGGAAAGGGGGAAAAAGGCGATGTACGTTGAGTTAAAAAATATCAATAAAACATATGGGGATTACAAGGCATCTGATAACGTAAGCTTTGGTATCGAAAAGGGGAAGCTGATCGGTCTTCTGGGGCCCAGCGGAAGCGGAAAAACTACGATTCTCCGTATGATCGCCGGTCTGGAGCAGCCGGACAGCGGTGAAATCATCATCGACGGAAGAGTGGTCAATGATGTGCCTGCCAGCGAGCGAGGCATTGGATTTGTGTTCCAGAATTATGCTCTTTTCCGGTATATGACGGTGTATGATAATATTGCATTTGGCCTGAAGGTACAGACGGCGGACAAGAAGTATATTAAGCAGAGGGTTATGGAACTGGTAGAGCTGATCGGGCTGAAGGGTCTGGAGAAAAGATATCCGAGTCAGCTGTCCGGTGGTCAGAGACAGCGAGTTGCTTTTGCCCGGGCTCTGGCTCCGAATCCGCAGCTTCTCCTTCTGGATGAGCCTTTTGCGGCGATCGATGCAAAAATCCGTACGGAGCTTCGAAGCTGGCTGAAGGATATGATCGAGAAGCTGGGGATCACCAGTATTTTTGTTACCCATGACCAGGATGAGGCTATTGAGGTGGCGGATGAAATTATTATTACCAACCGTGGACGGATCGAGCAGAAGGGAACTCCACTGGAGGTTTATCAGAATCCGGATACTGCGTTTACGGCGGGATTTTTCGGGCAGACTTCTGTGATCGATGATTACCAGGTGTTCAATCACTTCGAGGAAGTTCCAGGAGGCGAAAAAGCCATTGTCCGTCCGGAGTTTGTAAAAGTGACAAAGAAGAACGAGGAGCAGAAATATAAAAGCTCCGCAACAGAGGGCATCGTAGAACGAGTCGCATTCCGCGGCAGCAGCCTGGAACTGAAAGTCCGTGTAGGAAACACCACACTCAGCGCCAGAAGAAGCCTTGACGAAGAACCCGTCCGGGAAGGCGAAGTTGTGGATGTGTTTGTGCAGAGGATTTTTGTAACGAAGGGAAATGAGGCAGTACTGCTGCATAATACAGCTATGGTTGAGGATTGGTTAGTGATATAAAAAAATGCCGCGGGAGCGGCATTTTTTTATGAGCAAGTAGCGTTAGCGGATTGCGAATATCATATGATGTGGCCGCGGGAGCGGCATTTTTTTATATATGTGAAATTTTCACACCGTAATATTCTGCAAGAGAATCCACCAGGTCATCACGGATTTTTTTGTGGTCATTGCCATCTAGGGACATGACACAGGATACCATCTGACGTTTTTTGTCAATGACGCAGTATTGGCCGTAATTGCCGGACAGGATCAGTGTATCTTCCATAGGTCCCATATATATGAAATACCCATAACCATAGCTCTGGTAATCCGGATGCTCCGTCAGTGGATTGTAAGAATCGATATGTTTCTGACAGGCATCAATCACGAATTTTTTTGGGACGATCTGTTTTCCGTTCAGGGAACCCTCATGCAGAAGCAGATGTCCAAAACGAGCCAATTCATCAATCGTCAGATACAGTCCGTTAGCTGCCATACAATGTCCCTGAGGGCAGAGGGTCCAGTCAGGATTCGGAATGCCAACCGGTTCAAAGAAACGATATCGCAGATAATTCAGCAGACCCGTTCCGGATTTCTCTTCCAGAAGAACAGATAAAATATAGGAACAAAAATTGCTGTACACAAAATGAGTACCGGGTGTATAGGGAAAAGAATCATTCTGAAAGAAATATCTCACCCAGTCCTTTTCTATGTACCGTTCTGGTCCATCGCAGAAAAAGAGCGGATCTTTCTGACCGGATGACATGGTAAGAAGATCACGGATCTTTATCTTGTACAGATTTTCAGAAGGGTCGGAAGGGAAATATTTTTCAAACCAGGGATAAATGTATTCATCAAGAGTGATCAGTCCTTCACGTTCTGCGATACCTGCGGCCATTGCAACAAAAGGCTTGCTGATAGACCATATATTTAAACGGGTTTTGACCGGAAAAAGTCTGAATTCTTCTTTTAGAAGATCATTTTTATATATCTGTGCGTAGATGATATTGGAATGATGTTGCTTTGATTTCTCAAGAAAAATATCTAAAATTTCCTGCATGATAATCCCCCCCTGAAATTATTATTCGTAAAAAAGATCAAAGTCTGAATAAAGTTCTTCCAGGTCATGAAGTCGTGTACTGATGGATTTGCACCTGGTTTTGCGGATTTTTGCAACAATACTGTCAAACAGACAATAGAGGCATGAGAAGGAGTTAAATCCCATTTCATTGAGATTGATCTCTATAATGATAGCGTGGTCTGCCAGCGCCCATGCCGGTGATGAAATGCTGTCTGTGATGGCGAGTATCTTTGCACCATGATTTTTGGCAATCTGTGCATATTTCAGAGACCATTTGGTATAGCGGGCAAAAGAGATCAGAAGAACAACTGTATCCTCGGATGCTTCTGTGAGATATTCGAAATTGGAATCGTAAAATTCGTGAACCACCTTGGTATTTCCAAGAAGCTGATTCAACAGAGTTCCCATCCAGAGAGCGGCACTGTAGGAAGAGCGTGCACCAACAATGAGGCGTTTTTTGGCATTGCTCAGATGGGTAACAATCTGATCCATATCTTCCTGATTCAGATGAGATGCCCAGCTTTCCATGGAATGGAGTTCATTGGCAATGATGTTTTGATAAAAATTTCCGCTATCCAGCAGTGAATCGTCTTTTATAACCGTAGGAACGGAAAGAATATCATTCTGTACAGTACGCTGCATTTCAGAAAAACTTTCAAATCCCAGGGAATAGGCAAGGCGTATGATAGTGGTTTCGCTTACGGAAATTTCCTTGCTGAGTTTCGCAAGGGTGGAATAACTGAATGAATCAAGGTGTTGTAATATATATTCGGCGACTTTCTTCTGACCGGCAGAAAGGAAAGATACTTTTTCACGGATCAACTGTTCTATTTTCATAAAAACCTCCTGTACTGTACGATTAGTATAATAAATTATAACAGGTGTAAAGTTTGATTACAATATAATGGAGTAAAAAATTCTTCTTAATATAAAAAAGATGTAAATAATGCACAAATTAAAGTGTGTATTTTTGATAATATTGTCAATAGAAATCTTGAAACCTAGATGTTAATATAGCATTAAATAATTCATATGACGTCAGAAAAAGAATTAATTGCACTATTAATATTAAAGTCAATAAAAAAGGGGGGCTTTTATGTCGTCAACAGTAAAGGAAATAAAAGAAAAAACAGGTTACCTGAAACGAAGTGATCTTTATACAATCGGTGTAGGACAGGCGATTGGATCGGGTGTTCTGACACTGATCGGACCGGCAATTCTTTTGACTGGTCAGTCAGCATGGTTGGCATATGTAGTTGCATGTATCTGGGGATTTATGATGATTGCACCAATTCCATGGATCACATCTACACTGAAACTTGGAGGAGGATTTTATTCTCTAGTAGGAGATATGGCCGGCAAACGAGTTGCCGGTATGTATGCAGTAGGATTTTTGCCACAGACGATCAATCTGGCGACTTATGGTGTGGCAATTGGTATGTATGCAAATTCCCTGTGGCCGCAGATTAATGCGAAATGGTTTGGAATTGCAGCCCTGAGTGTGTTCTTTGCCATCAATCTGTGTGGTGTGGATGTAATGGCGAAGGTACAGAAAATTCTGGTTATCCTGCTGTTTGTTGCACTTGGTCTGTTTATTGTTCTGGGATGCCTCCAGCTGAAAAATCCGGTGTTTGAGTTTACAGCACCAGACTTTTTCTCCAATGGTCCATCCGGATTCTTTTCCGCAATCATGCTGTATGTATATTCAACAAACGGATATTCCTGCATTATGAATTATGGTAAACAGGCAAAAGAAGCGCATAAAGATATTCCAAAGGCACTTCTGTACTGTATTCCGACACTGATGGTTATATATGGCGGTGTTGCAATTGTAGCAAGTGGTGTGCTTCCTCTGGATCAGGTAGCCGGACAGCCGCTTACCCTGGTTGCAAAAAATATTTTAAATCCGGCACTTTTCACAGTATTTATGATTGGTGGTCCGGTACTTGCACTGTCTTCATCCATTAATTCAACAATTTCCAATAACTGTATTCCGGTTGCACAGTCCTGTAAAGATGGATGGCTTCCGAAATCATGGGCAGCTCAGAACAGAAGAGGGGCTTACTGGAAACTGATGACATTTACTTATCTTATGGGAATATTACCTGTGTTACTGGACTTTTCTATCAGTGATGTTGTAAATAATATTATGCTTCTGGCATCAGCAGTGGCATTTCTGCAGATTTATGCTTATTTCCAGCTTCCGAAAAAACATGCAGAAGCATGGGAAAAATCACCAATGCATATTTCTAACGGAAAATATTATTTTCTCTGCTGTTTGAGCCTGTTTGCATATATCTGCATTTTTATCAATTCTTGCAAAAGCCTGAAACTTCCGGTAGTTATTATCAGTCTGATAGCCATTGTAGTATGCATGGCTTACGGATGGTTTAGAAGTGTAAGTCCTGATGTAAAGATGGAAACAAGTGTGTGGGAGGATTAATGTTTATGAATAAAGACCAGAACCTGATCAATGAATTTGCTATCAAAACTTTAAAAGAAAATCTCAATGTTATGTATGCGCAGATATGGCGTGAAGGACAGTTAACGGCAGAATATAAAAGAATGCCGGTCAAGACACGCCTTAACACCTGGTCTGCCTGCAAGGGTGTTGTGTCCTGTGCGGCAGGAATCGCACTTGATGAAGGGCTGATTCGACTTGATGAGAAGATTGTGGATATTTTTCCAGAGTATGCACCGGAGAATCAGGAAGGATATCTGGGGGATGTAACGCTGGAAAATATGCTGACAATGACTACAGGTTTGGAAAGCTCTCTGTTTTTCTGTGACTGGCCGGAGCGTTACACAACTCCGGACTGGATCCGATATTTCTTCGAGAATGCGAAAGTGATAAAAAAACCGGGAACAGAATGGCTGTACAGCAATTTTAATACTTATATGATCAGCTGCGCGATTGAAAAACGTGCGGGAGTTAATCTTCTGGAATATTTGAGAAATCGCTTTTTTGAGCCGCTGGGAATTGGAAATCCAGACTGGACTTTGTGTCCGAAAGGGCATGTGCATGCGGCTAATGGACTTTATGTGAATATTGATGAGTTTACCCGGTATGGACAGATGATTCTTCACAAGGGAAATTATAATGGAAAACAGCTGGTGCCAGAGTCGTACATGAAGATGGCAACGTCCAATCTGGTGGATAATTCAGCGGCAGGAAGTCCGGGAAATCTTTATTCCGGTTTTGGATATGGATATCAGTTTGTCATGAATCCGGAAGCTGGTTCCTATCGATCCGATGGAAATTATGGTCAGTTCTGTCTGGCGTTTCCTGACAAGGATGCAGTAGTAACTGTAATGTCTCTGGAGGGGGATTTCCAGAAAATAGGAAATCATCTATGGACTACAGTGGTTCCGGAATTGTAATATGCTCTGGTTGACAAAACAGCATGGAAAGCATATACTCCTGTCTTTGACAGTTGCTAAACAGTATTATTCCAATATATGGCGATTATATTTCTTATAAAATCGCATGGCAGCCTGCATATTTCTGGCTGACATTGGTTCTTGGAATCGTATCTTCCTGCTTACAGGGAACTCTTGAAACAAACGACAGTTTAATGATCTCCATGATCATCGTACTGATCAAAATCATACTTGCCATAATCAGCATTATGTACAGTGTTAAGCTTGCAAGAGCCTTCGGCAGAGGCACTGGATTCGCCATTGGCCTCATCTTCTTACAGCCAATCTTCATGCTGATCCTTGGCTTCGGCGATGACAGATATTATGGAGCAGATAAATAGGTATACATTAAAATGAGAAGTTAAAGCGAGAAGATATGTACTGGCAAGCACTTTTTATACTCTATCATCATTCTCCTCTAATCAAAACGGACAGGATTCCCATCTCCAGGAATCCTGCCCGATTTTTCACTTATTCATATATTCACAAAACTTAATACAGCCCCATAATTGCCAACAAAGCAGTAATCACTACAAGGCTGCACAGAATGCTCACGCTGTTTGCACAGCTTGCCATTCCTTCATCACCGCCGCACATTCCGGTGTAGGCAGGTGCCACTGCACTCATAGGAGCGAAGCACAGTAAAACGAGTGTCTGTCTGATAACCAGATCAAACGGTAAAACAAAATAGAAGATTACAGCACAGACTGCAGCAAAGATATGACGGATTCCGATCAGTTTGAAAATCTCACCCATGTATTCTTTCTTGAATTCGATATGGAACAGAAGACCTAACATCAGCATGGCAACAAATGTGTTGGCCTTTGCCATTGGCTCGATCAGTGTAAGAATAACCGGTGGTGTATCAATATTTGCAACAGCCAAAATAAACATAACTACATAGGCTACCAGTGGGAGACTGGTAATCAGACGTTTTGCAAAGGATTTAAGATCAATTCCTTTTTTGGAACCGGAAGCTGCTGTATACTCTGCAACGAATGCATAAGTACCTCCGGTACACATAATACTGTTTCCTACATCGAACATACAGGCAGTAACACTTCCCATAGCCGGAAGGAAGCTCTGCACAAACGGCAGACAGAACGCCCCGATGTTAAATGCCGGAAGACAGAGCATATTTAACGCCTGTTCTCCTTTGGATTTTCTGCGTGTGATCAGTGCACCTACTGCAATCATAATTACATTCAGAAGAATTCCAAGTGCTGCTATTATCAGCATATTAAATCCCATATCCTCTATTGCAGAGAAATTGGTGATAATAGATGCAGGAAGTGTTACATAGATCAGAAATTTCTTAACTGATGCACCTGCATCTTTCGGCACAAAGCCTGTAGATTTCATTACAATTCCGATGATGATGATCAGGGTAAATGAAAAAGCCCTCATTAGTACTGAAAACATAAAAACCTCCCTTTCTACACCCGAAGCCGGTTTTTCACATATGAAAGGGAACGGTTCACGATCAGTTCCTCCGGAAAATCTACTTCCTTAAGAATTTTTTCTGTCCTGGTAAAATCACCTACATCCTCTTCTCTGTGTGCATCGCTTCCAAGCATAATCTCTACCCCATATTTTACACACAATTTCAAGATTTGTATATCATTTTCATATGCCTGAATACGAAATCCCCGTAGATTAAAAGAAAGTGATATTTTGGGCGTCACCTGGGGCAGTACTGTTTACCATATGATCAATTATCTCAATCCTTCCCAGAAGGTAAATGCAAAGTTCGTTACTCTTCATGGCAGTATTGCCTGCTGTGAAAATGAACTGGATGTACGTACTCTGGTATCCCGTATGGCAAAGGCATTCTTCGGAGAGAACTATTATCTTCTCACAGACGCTCTTATGAGCAGCAAAGAAGCCTCCCGGATCATGAAGGAAGAGAAGAAGAATCCGTTCTTGCATCTCCGGATTTTATGTTCACAGAGGATCTGGAGATGCTGAAACAGGAAAATGTTTCCGGAGATATTGCCCTTCGCTTCTTTGATCATGACGGACAGGAATGTAATACTACACTTAAAGAACGCATGATATCGATCAGCATGGAGCAGTTCAAAAAAATTGACCGCAAGATTTCCCTTGTATCAGGTGTGTCCAAAGCAAATGCTGTGTTAAGCGCTTTAAAGGGCGGGCTGGTGGATGTGCTGATCCTGGACTCCAATCTTGCTGAAGCACTGCTGAAACTTACACAGGAGTAATATTTTATGCCTGCATCTCTATAAAATAAACAAGAACCCTTCTGCCGACAATTTGTCCACAGAAGGGTTCTCTTATTCTTCATCCGCATGATAAATCCCAACATATCCCTGCGGTTCTACTCTGACGATCTGCTCGACTTCCTCTGTTTTCTCCGGGAAGTCCGCTTCTGTATGAAATCTCACACAGGTTCCGCAGGAGGAGCTTAAATCTCTTGGGACAGGCATGACTTCTGCACTCAGATTCATTGCCTGGCAGTTTCTTCGAAACTGAATAGCTCCATAATGGGAATAGAAGGTTGCTATATATGTGATCATTTTGTAAGTTTCAGCAGGATATCATCTCCCTGCTCTGTTGCCTGTACCTGATATCCCTGATGTGTTGCAAATCTGGATACATTCTCTTTTGCAACTACGTTATCAACCAGGATCTCATATTCTTTGTCTCCGGATTCCATTGCATTTTTTGCGCGGATCACAGGTTCCGGACAGGATAAACCTCTTGCATCTACTTTCTTCATTCGTCTCTCTCCTTTTAGAGTGTGTGTGAATTACTCGGTAACTGAGTTACCAGAGCATCTGAATTAAGGCGGGATACCGC
>OIWP01003461.1_pt1 | contig 13063 bp, 10 predicted proteins | sample 1587661 | NCBI WGS metagenome assembly OIWP01 (sample SAMEA3888899, study PRJEB22519) | human gut metagenome | biome: human gut; feature: human-associated habitat; material: faeces | place: Denmark | collected 2010 | reverse complement strand
CTGTATATCTTCAAAAAGAAAACAGTATAAAGGGACATTTCTTAATATGTTATGTTACGATTTTACTTACAAGAATATTACAGTTCAAAGTTCTGGATAATAAATACAGCACATCAAAGATATGTGAATTCTATAGAAATTTTAGGCTAGTCAAAGTAAATGATAAAAAATACATCAATATAACTCGAGCTTCTGAATTCATAACAGAACTTGGCAAAAAACTCAATCAGCCACTTACAAATTACTATCTTGCAGATAGACAAATAAAAATGATGCATGCTCGCTAGGTTAACGAGTTAGCACCATTTTTTTGTCTTGAACTTCTAAAGTCAGGTAGTATATGAATTATTCGTGTAAAAATCAATGTATTTTTATCGTTTTTTTACACTAAACTACACGAACTTTTCTTAATTTTTTACATTATTCTACACATAAGCACTTCAATGGTCTGACTTAATTGTCTTTATTAAACCTCCAGCTCTGCCGGATCTACACCCTGTTTTTTCAGCTTCAAATACACAATTTCCCGGAACAATGCATATGCCACCGACACAATCGGTATAAATATCAGCATTCCGACCACGCCCATAAGGCTGCCTCCGATGCTGACCGCCGCCAGCACCCAGATGGACGGCAACCCTACAGAATTACCTACCACATGCGGATAAATCAGGTTCCCTTCTATCTGCTGAAGCACAAGAAACAACACGATGAACATAAGTGCCTTCATCGGATCGACCATGAAGATTAAAAATGCTCCCTCCGCACAGCCAAGAAATGCTCCAAAGATCGGTATCAGTGCGGTAAATGCGATAAAGATTCCCACTAGCAGTGCATACGGCAGCCGGAAGATTGTCATGGCCAATACGAACATGCTTCCGAGAATCACAGCCTCCAGGCACTGTCCGGTCAGGAAGCTTGAAAATGTGCTGTAAGTAAGGGAAGAGACTTCCACCACAGCCTCCACACGACCTCTTCGTACGAATGCAAACAGTACCTTTTTCGCCTGTATCCCAAGCTTTTTCTTCTGCAGCAAAATATAAATTGCAAATAAAAAAGCTATGACAAATGTTGAAACTCCGCTGATAATGCTTTTTGCAGCGGTGAGTGTCGAACTCAGCATATTTCCAGCACCATTATTCAGGAAATCAATCAGTGTCTCCACAATCTTGTCCCAGTCAAACTGTACACTGTTGATCAGTTCGACAACCTCCTTGTTTCCATGAAAGACCTCTTTTCCCCCACGCCTGTGCATGTGGGATGAACTGGGTAATACTCTGCCCCAGATTTCCAAATGTATTTACAAGCTGAGGTACAACACCAAAGATTACTACCGTCAACACGCCAACTACGATACAAAGTACACTCAACAGACTCACCGGTCTTGCAAGCTTATCTAACACTTTATTTTTTCTTACTTTTTCCATAAACAAGTGCCGCTCGATAAAGTTCATCGGTACATTCAATACAAACGCAATGGCTCCTCCAAGCAGAAACGGAAAGATCAGATGTCCCACATATCCCAGTACCTCCAACACCTCTTCATATTTCCACAGCACCACGATCAGCAGTGCTGTGAACAAAATCAGCTTCCGGATTTTCCGCATATTTTCCTTATTCAGTTCCATTCAATTCCTTCCTTTATTCAATATCCTGTCAAATCCTCTATTTCTTTCGTGTTCTAATCCATTTCAGCAGCTGAATAACCGGCAGATTCAAAAGTGCCAGTCCATATACAGTCATCAACTGTGCCACCGTCAGTGTCTGCACTTTGAACATTTCCTGAAGTGCTGGGATCATCAGTACTCCTGTAATCAAAAGCCAGCCAAGTACAAATGCTCCGATCAGATAAGTGTTATTCCAGAATCGTTTCGTAAAAATGATCGGTTTGTTTGCCTTACAGTTAAATCCGTGAACCAGACGGCTACTGCAAAGTGTTCCAAATGCCATCGTACTTGCCAGCACTGCATTTCCATCGCGATATCCGATCATAAATGCTGTCATGGTCATGATTCCGATACACAGACCTTCCACTCCGATGCTTGTAAGAAATGGTTTTGTCAAAATGGACTCTCCCATGGCACGCGGTTTTTCTTTCATCACTTCCGGATTGTGCGGCTCCAGTCCAAGTGCAATCGCCGGCAGGCTGTCTGTCAGAAGGTTGATGAACAGCAGATGTACCGGTGCAAATGGAACCGGCAGACTTGTAAGTGATGCGTACAAAACTGCAAGAATCGCTGCAAAATTTCCAGAAAGCAAGAACTGAATCGCATTTTTAATATTTTGAAAAATGTTTCGTCCATTTTCCACTGCCTTGACAATCGTTGCAAAGTTATCATCCGTCAGCACCATAGCTGCCGCATCTTTCGCCACTTCACTTCCCGTAATTCCCATGGCAACTCCGATATCTGACTGCTTCAGTGCCGGAGCGTCATTCACTCCGTCTCCCGTCATTGCCACGATATTTCCACGCTCCTGCCATGCCCGCACAATACGGATCTTGTGCTCCGGTGAAACCCTCGCATAGACGGATATCTGTGGTACAAAATCCTGAAGTTCTTCATCAGTCATATCCTCAATAACCGCACCTTCACAGGCTTCCGACATATTTTCCAGAATTCCGATTCGTTTGGCAATAGCCGCTGCTGTTACTTTATGGTCTCCTGTAATCATGATCGGTTTGATTCCAGCCTTGATGCATTCTGCGACTGCATCTTTAGACTCCACTCTCGGCGGATCCATCATGGAAATCAGTCCCAGGAATGTCAGGTCATTTTCATCATTTAATGTAAGCCCTTGCTCCTGTTCCATCGTCTTAAATGCAAATGCAAGAACTCGCAGTCCGTTTTCTGAAAAATGTTTATTCTGCACTTCAATTCTGACGCGGTCTTCTTCTGTAATCTTTCTTAGAATATCTCCATCCTGAATGTGACTCATGCGATCAAGCAGCACATCGACCGCACCTTTTACGACCATAACGTACCGTCCGTCTATAAAATGTTCCGTGGACATAAGTTTTCTGTCACTGTCGAACGGTACCTCGGAAAGCCTTGGGTGTTCATCACGTACTTGTGCATAATCTTCTCCCAAAAGGCTGCCAAGATTAATAAGAGCTGTCTCCGTCGGATCCCCAATCTCCTGACCATCGTGATTTGTAGAATCGTTGCAAAGCATACTGAACATCAGTAACTCTCGCTGTGCCGGATCCTTCAGATCAATCTCTCCGGAACAGACACTCTCACCATTTACATAATAATTTTCCACAGTCATTTTATTCTGCGTCAAAGTTCCAGTTTTATCAGAGCAGATGATTGACACACTGCCAAGTCCTTCAACCGCCTGAAGCTTACGGATGATTGCATGCTCCTTCGCCATCTTCTGTGTACCAAAGGAAAGCACGATGGTCACGATAGAACTAAGCGCCTCTGGGATAGCTGCCACCGCCAGCGCTACCGCAAATAGAAATGCATTTACAATCGATTCTCCGCGAATCACGCTGATGGCAAATAAAATTCCGCAAAATACAAGGATTGTAATAGACAACTTCTTACCAAAATCATCCAGATTCTTTTGAAGCGGTGTCTGCTTCTCTGATGCATTTTTCAGAAGTCCGGCAATCTTACCGACCTCCGTACTCATTCCGACTTCCGTTACTTCAAAAGATGCTCGCCCATAAGTCACGAAGCTTCCGGAAAATACACGATTTGTCTGATCTCCGAGTGCTGCGCCCTCCGGCACTTCATCTAAAGACTTCTCCACTGAAAGACTCTCACCTGTCAGTGCACTTTCGTCCACTTTAAGGCTTGCAACTGTAAGTAACTTTCCATCTGCCGGGATTAAGTCTCCCGCCTCCACAATTACTTCATCACCGACGGTCACTTCTTTCGCCGGCACCTGCATCAACTGCCCGTCACGCACAACTTTCGCATCCGGTGCCGACAGCTGCTTCAAACTATTCAGCGACTGCTCTGCCTTCACCGTCTGCACCGTTCCAAGAATCGCATTCATCGTAATAACTACAAAAATTACAATCGCACTCTCCACATCTCCAAGAAATCCTGAGATCACCGCGGAGATGATCAGAATAATTACAAGAAAATCCTTGAACTGTTCTAAAAATATTTGAAAGACGCTGTTTTTCTTTCCCTCTTCCAGTTCATTCGGTCCGTATTTCTTTAGATTTTCCTTCGCCTGCTCATTTGTCAACATAATTTGTACCTCCTTTTTCCTATTATGGCTCATCTGATGTACAAAAATAGAGACCTTTATTGCACACCAAAAATATGCAATAAAAGTCTCACCATTTCATTACGATACGGATGATCACTCATCGTACTGACGACATCGCAAACGCCTGATTCTCTACTTTGCAAGACTTACAGGCGCCAGTTACTCCCTTTTATTAAAGTTAATATAGTCGATTCTTTCGAATCTGTCAACGGGTTTTTTACCTTTCCATCAAATAATCTATTATATTCTGATGTATGATTCCTTCTCTTGAAAAATCAAATCTGTCCATGGAAAGTACATATTTCGGATAATGATCTTGAATATCCTTATATGCCCCAAATTCTCTTTCTATGACATCTTCCGTTGCTAGCAAATATGCGACCTGGTAATACTCTTTCCGTCTTTCACTGCTACAAAATCAATCTCACCCTTTGTCGTTTTTCCCACATATACTTCATATCCCCGAACTAAAAACTCATTATATACAACATTTTCTATAAGACCACCTATTTCTGTCTTGAATCTGTATTTTTGATTTTTCCAAACCCTACATCTGTCAGATAATATTTATCAAACCTGGTCAATACCCTTTTTCCTCGGATAGCATAGCGCATTGCTTTATTCATGACCATCGCTGCAACTATCTTTTCCATATAATTATTATAGTATCCGGTGCTACTTTTCGATTTACACTTTCAAAATACTTGGCAATCGATGTTGGAGAAAATGTCTGCGAAGAGTTCAATACAATGTATTCCAATAGTCTGTTCAGTGCATCTACATCCCTCACCTGACCTCGCCAGAAAATATCCTTCAACACAATAGAATCATACAAATCTGTCATAAACACTTTAGTTTCTTCTTCGGTTTTAAAATAAAAGCGCTGTGGCATTACGCCCCATGTAATATAGTCCATAAATTCTTTTTCAGACGCTTCTTCTTTCTTTACTCCCAACATCTCACACATTTCCTGAAAACGAAACGGCATCACCCGAAAACTCACGTATCTTCCGGATAACAATGTTGCTAATTCTCCCGACAACAGCCAGCTATTGGAACCCGTGATAAAAATACTTACATTTTTTGTTGCGTGAAAAGAATTTATAGCCCGTTCAAATTCTTCAACCATCTGAATCTCATCTAAGAAAATGTAATACTTTTCTTCATCAACGATAAGTTTCTCCACATACCCATACAAATCCATCGCATTCTTTATAAATGCGTATTTCATATCTTCCAGGTTCATATATATAATATGATCATCGGTAACACCTTGATCCTCTTTCATTTCATCCATAATCTGCTTAAGCAAAATAGATTTCCCATAACGTCTTATACCCGTTACTAAAAGTGCTTTATTAGAATTTTCAAGCCATTCTCTAATAGAAATCGAACTTTTTCTATGCATAAAGCAACACCTCCATCTATACAATACACCAATTGTCCTGTTTTTTAATTTTAAGTACAACAAATTGCCCGTTTTGTAATTTTTGCTATAAATTTGTCAAAAATTATCAAATTTTCTTTATTAATTTGATCTTTTATTTTTGGTACAAAATAAAAAGCTTTGGACAATATCCAAAACTTTATCTAATAACTTTTTGAATCATTCGATTCATTGTATATACAATGATAATACCTACAGGTATCATCACACATGATTTTAAAATTCTTACAAATTGTGATGCAAAGAATGGTATTCCATACATTGTTTGTAACCAATATGGTGTTAAAAACATCGTTACTGTTAGTTCAATAGCCACAACTGATAGAATACTTAAATGAAATAAGCATAAATCTTTTTCTTTGAGTTTATTTTTATAATATCTTATAAAAATAAAGAGAATAGTAAGCATTGCTGCAATGATGACAAAGATTGTAAATTTAATTGGTAATGTTACTTGATATGAAGATCCTGAAATATTAACTTCATTGATTTTAAAAACATAAAGACATCCTAGTAACGAAATAATGACCATTACTATTTTTACAATTCTTTCTAATAATCTTTCATTTTTTTCATTTAAATAAATCTTTAATAGACATGGTATTTCAGTTTGTAAAACCGCATTTAAAGTAAATCCTAAGAAAGGAAATCCTCCTGCATTTGCTAGAACAAGACCTAGAAAATCTGTGGCGATAGAAACTATAAAACAATACCCTGGTTGTAATGTTAAACCAGCAACGATTAAAGGTAATACCTCTAATGTAATTTTTAAACTTGGAAAGCCAAGAAAAGGTACCATCACAGCTAACCTTTTTAAAATAATAGCTAGAATGACAAATAAAGCCCCCAATGTCATTTGTCGCACATCGCTTTTCATTGGATATTTATAAAAAACAAATATCCCAATCGAAACAATAATAACCCCTAAAATAATTTGAATCATCGTTTGATTGCTACTTAAAAAAACCAATTGTTCCTGCTTCGTCCTCTTATAAGTCCACAGGCGTTAATTCCGGTAAGAAACCGTACATATGTTTTTTCCCACTTCGTCCTCTTTCTAGTCCATGGGCGTTAATTCCGATATAAAACCGTACATATGCTTTCCCGCTTCGTCCTCTTGCTAGTCCACGGGCGTTAATTCCGATATAAAACCGTACACAATTGCTACTAAAAGTAGACTCCTCCTTCTTTATTATTTGCTATGAATCTTTTGTAATAAGTATTTCCTTACTTCAGAAATAAAATACAATGATCCCGTAATCAAAAATGTTCCTTCTTGTAAATAAATATCGTCTAAAGCTTTTCTAAAATCCGGTTCAATTTTTACCGGATAGTCCCCTGCTAATAATTTTGCACTTTGACTACGTGGATGTTTAAATTCACAGACGGTTATATCATACGTCAAATCTAATAATCTTTCAATCATATAGTCCGTATCTTTATCTCTTAATGCTGAAAAGATGATTTTTAAATTATGTAATTTACGTGCAGAACGATAGAGTTCATCAACACCTTCTCGATTATGAGCCCCATCTAAAATAATCAGTGGTTTTTCACTTATGATTTCAAAACGTCCTGCCCACTTAGCTTCAAATAAACCTTCAACAATTGAAGATTCATCTAATTCAATAAAATGATGTTCCTTTAAATATAATAAGGTTTCTAATGCTAAAGCACTATTTTCAATTTGATAAAGAGCTGGCGTATTTAAAACAATATTATAATCCTTATATGTATATTTTACATTTTCACCATCTTGTAAATCATGTATACGATCTAAACGTATCAAATGACTATGATGCTTTTCACAAGTATCTCTAAAAATATCAACACATTCTTGTTTATGTTCTCCTGTAATAAAATCAACATGCTCTTTAATAATTCCCGCTTTCGCTCTAGCAATACTTTCATAGCTATCACCTAAATAATCCATATGATCTAAACCAATATTCGTATTAACACAAACCATTGGTAAAATAATATTCGTTGCATCTAACTCTCCACCTAATCCAACCTCATAAATGGCATAGTCAACACCTTGATAAATAAAGTAAAGAATTGAAATAAAGACTTCTATTTCAAATAAAGAAATCTCATACTTTAACCAATTATCCACATATCTATTAGCAACATCAACAATAAATTGTTCCTTGATCCATTCATCATTGATACGTACGACATCTAACCTAGAAATAAGTGCTGGTGAAGTAAAAGTTCCTACAGTATACCCCTGTTTTTTTAAAACTTCTTTCATGTAATTAACAGTCGACCCTTTCCCATTTGTTCCACAAACATGGATACATTTTAAAGCATGTTGGATATTATAAAATTCTTGCATATATTTTTTAAAGTTATCTAAACTATAGACACGATCTTTTTGTTGATGAATAAAGTCATAGACTTCTTCATAGTGTTTAAATTGTTTTTTTGTTTTTATTTGTATGATTTTATTTTGATAAATGATATCTTTTAGAGCTATTTTTTTAATGACTGCTATTAATTGTTGTTTAATTTCATCAGTTCCTAAACAAAGTTCTATTTCATTTTTGATAACATCAAAAATAATAACCCCATTGATATTTTGATTTTCATTGACATAAATAATCTTTTGATTTTGTTTTAAATATTCTTTTGTTATTTCTTCTTGATGGATAAATTGTATTAATTCATCCATTCTTTTTTCATTTAATAATTTGATAGACATAATTTCACCCACAAACATTATAAAGGATTAAAAAAAAAGGACAATGTCCTTTTTCTAAAATTTTTCAAATTGTTCAATATCTAATACAAAAACTGTTGCTCCACCAACAAGTACATCTACCATGATTGGAGTAAAAAATTCTCCCATTTCAGTAGGTGGAACAGTAGGTTCTTTTTCTACACGTTTTTTAGAATTTTCTTTAATAATACCTACAGCATGTTCAACTTTATCATCATTTGTTCCAATAAAGAATGTTGTATTTCCTTTCTTTAAGAATCCACCTGTTGTTGATAATTTTGTAACGAAGTATCCTTCTTCTGTAAGTGCGGCTTGTACTGATGAACTATCATCAGAATTTACGATAGCAATAATTAATTTCATAAGCCATCCCTCCTGTATATTTATATTTTACACCAAATAAAATAATTATTAAAGTTTTTCGCCATGAAGAATTGGTAAAAATTTTCTTTCATAATCATTTAAAACATAAGTATCTGTCATCATTGATAAATAATCAGAGACAATCAATGGATTGGGCGTCTTTTGATAATTTTCTACCATCTTATTTTTAAACTTAACAATATTTGAATCTTGATCATTATTTTCTAATTCTTCTAAATAAACATCAAAGAGTTCTTTGACCATTCTTGAAAGTTTAGCATTTTCTTTTTCAAGAACTGGATGATGATGGACCTTTTCCCCTAAAAAAGAAAGTAAAGTAGATAATGCTTCAAAGACTTCATGAGAAAAACGTAAATATGGTTTTTGATAACTATGAATCATCAAATCACCAATTAATTTATTCATAATTGATTTATTATTATCTCCTAATACTTTTACTACATTTTCAGGAAGATCTTTCTTTTGTAAGATACCTACACTCATAGCATCTTCAATATCTTTTCCAATATAAGAAATAACATCTGAAATACGAACCACACATCCTTCTAAAGTCATTGGTTTTAACTCAAGACTGGCATTTTCTTTATGCCAACAATCATGATACTCTTGTAAGAATTGTTCTTTTGTTTTTTTACGATCTGGTTCATATTTTTTAGAAAGCATTTCACCATTATGACACAAAATAGCATCTAAGACTTGTAAAGAAACATTATAGCCTTTCCCATTTCTTTCTAAATAAAGAATATTTCGTACACTATTAGCATTATGACAAAAATATCCAAAACCTTTTTCTTGGAGTTTTTCATTCAACGCTCTTTCTCCTACATGACCATAAGGAGCATGTCCTAAATCATGTCCTAAAGCAGCCGCTTCAATTAAATCTAAATTTAAATTCAAACCTTTTCCTATTTGTCTGGCAATACGTGAAACCCATTGAACATGGATTGAACGTTTAGAAATATGAGCACTTTGAAAAAATGAAAGAGCCTGTGTTTTATCTGTGTAACGTTGATAAGATTTACAATATAAAATACGATCAATATCTTCTTCAAAAGGCCAACGAATATCAAACTCTTCATGTTCACTTTCTTCTTTTCTTAATTTTTGGCATTCACTTGTTTTACAAGCATATGGAGAAAGTGTTCGATCATATTCTTTTGTTCTCTTTATAGTATTTTTTATAATTTTTTCTTCTTCTTTCATACTTGTCACCTATTTCATTATATACTTTTTTCAAAAAAGATGCTCCAACAATGTTTTAAAAGCAATTAAAATCAAAACAATGCCCCCAAAAATAAGTGCCTTATTTTGAAACTTGTTGTTTAAATAACGTCCAATTTGTAAAGCAAACAAACATAATAGAAAAGTAATAATTCCTATAATCAATAAAGCTTGATAAATAGCTACTTCTAAAAAAGCAAAAGTCATACCAATAGCAAAAGCATCAATACTTGTTGCAAAAGCAAGAATTGTTAAATCTAATAATTTAAAATTATAATTTGTTTCTTCTTCACTAAAAGCATCTTTTAACATATTGATGCCAACAATCATTAAAAAGATAAAAGCGATATAATGATCATAGGCTTGTATCTTTTTTGAAAATACACATCCTAAATGATATCCCAAAAAAGGCATCAATGCCTGAAAAAAGCCAAAATAAAAAGCAATGAAGCTGATGGACAGGATAGTTCTGTTCACAGCTTTTTTTATTATCAAAAAAAGGAGTTTTCTACATCATCGAAACAGTAAAAGCATCCATCGCTAATGAAATTGAAATAACAACAAGTTCAAATAATGACACATTATCTCTCTCCTTTGAGTAATACCTCACTACATTTCAAACCATCAATTGCACTTGACATAATACCTCCAGCATATCCAGCACCTTCGCCAATTGGATAAATCCCTTTAATATTACTTTCCATATTTTCATCTCGATAAAAACGGATTGGTGCAGAACTTCTTGATTCAACACCAAGTAATGTGGCATTACTTGTAAATCCATTAATCTTATTATTCATTAAAAGAAGTCCTTCTTTTAAATTTATATTCAAGGTTTCAGGAAGTAATGCATTGAGATTAGCATTTTTAACTCTTTTTAAACTTGTCTCTATTTTTTCTTTACTTTCTTTATTTTCTAAATAATCTTCCACTCTTTGAACTGGAATTGAATAATCACTTCCTCCTAGTTCAAAAGCTTTTTCTTCTAATTTTCTTTGAAAATACATCCCAGCAAGCGGATGTGAACTACCAAAATCATTAGGTGTCACATTGACTAAGATAGCACTATTAGCGTATTTATTATCACGTTTATAATTTGACATCCCGTTAACAACCAGTCTTTTTTCTTCACTGGCTGCATTCATGACATAACCACCAGGACACATACAGAAAGTATAGACTCCTCTTTTTTGACTTGTATGCACCGCCAATTTATAATCAGCCGCTTTTAATGCAGGATGATCATAGAATTTTCCATATTGGTTTTTATTAATAAATTCTTGACTATGTTCAATACGCATTCCCACTGCAAAAGCTTTTTGAGAGATTTCTAATTGTTTTTGATAAAGCATTTCATAGGTTTTTCTCGCACTATGACCAATAGCCAATACCAGTTGATCTACTTTTTCTTTATATGTTCCTTCATTATTTTCTAAAACAACTTCTTTTAATTGATTATCTTCAATAATAATATCTACCAATTTTGTTTCAAAACGAACATCTCCACATTTTTCAATATCTTTTCTAATATTTTTAACCACATTAATTAAAACATCTGTTCCTAAATGTGGTTTATTTAAGTAAAGAATATCTTCACTTGCACCATGTTCATAAAAAGTATTCAATACAAATTGTTTACGATAATCCTTAATACCTGTCGTCAACTTTCCATCAGAGAACGTTCCTGCTCCTCCTTCTCCAAATTGAACATTACTTTGAGTATTTAACTTACCTGTTTCTAAATAAGTATCGATATCTTTTTTTCTTTCATCAACACATTTACCTTGTTCAATCAAAATTACCTTTTGCCCACTACGCGCTAAATTATAGGCACAAAATAATCCTGCTGGCCCACTTCCAACAACCATAATTGTTTGATTATTTGGTGTTAACTTGTCATAATGATATTCTTTAACTTTACTTACTTGTTTACTATGTGTTTTTAATAATTGATCTTCATCGACATATTCAAAAGTAAAGCCCATATTAAAATGTACTTTATTCTTTCTTCTTGCATCGACTGCCTTTTTAGCAATCTTTACATTCTTTACTTGTGATTTTCTTATATTTAATGTATTCGCAATAACTTTAGCGTAATCTTTTTCATCTAAAGAAACTGCAATATTACTTACTTTTAACATACCTTCTCCTATCTCTTTATTTTCCAATATCCTTTTTTGTTATTTCCAACTCTTTCAATAATTCCTAAATCCTTTAACTTTTTAATATTATTTGAAATACTCTTTCTACTCATTTTCATAATATTTGCAAGTTCGGTAATTGTATATCCAGGATCATCATATAGGGATTCTAGTATCTTATTCATTGTATCGTTCACCCTATTAGTCACCTTTGAAAAGTTATCAATCACCAATCTTTGAGGTGCATCAAATTCAATCATAATATCCGTAGGATTAATATAATATTTTGGCATTGGTAAATCATTTTCTATACAGGAATCAAATATTTTTTCTATACCTCTTCCCCATGACTCAATATGTCCTGCTAAATAGAAAACATGCGCAATATTAGGATTATAGGACTTAGAGCCAGGTTTTTGATAAAGAGTTTCTTCTGTCCAATGATCTGGAAGCTTTCCAACATTTGTAATATAGAGCTTATCTTTATAAACACTTATTTGTATTGGTACACCAGATTCATATTGTTTATGAACAATAGCATTTAATATAGCTTCTCTCATACTTGCTTCACTTACAAAGTATTCTTCAACTCTTTGAAGTCCATCATATGAAATCTTAGCTTTCATATATTTAAAGAAAATAAGTTCTATAACTTTATCAATTTGTTCAAAAAGTGATCCTCTTACTTCATCTTGATAAATTAAATCAGCATCTGTTTCAAAAAATCCTACTTTTATAAAAGCACCTGTAAAATATCTCTCTGGATCTTTTGAAAACAAAAGTAAGGCAGCATTTGTAAGATAACCATTATTTATCAAATGAAGTTTATCTAATAATGTTTCCGTATCTTCTTCTAAAATCGTATCATCTATTCTTTTTTTACGAATTGCAAGTTCTTTAAACTTTTGAATAGCGTTT
>OIWP01003456.1_pt1 | contig 13074 bp, 10 predicted proteins | sample 1587661 | NCBI WGS metagenome assembly OIWP01 (sample SAMEA3888899, study PRJEB22519) | human gut metagenome | biome: human gut; feature: human-associated habitat; material: faeces | place: Denmark | collected 2010 | reverse complement strand
TGCCGGGTGTCAGCGGCGTGCAGGTAAATCTGCTCGCCGGCAGCATGGCGGTCGAGTACGACGAAAACGCGTGCGACGCACAGACGATTGTAAAGGCGGTCGAGTCCGGCGGCTACACGGCTGCGGTGGACGACGGCAGGCAGACATCGGCTCCGGCGCAAAGCCCGCAGGCGGACGAGGCGCTGAAGGAAATGAAGACCCGTATTATCGTTTCGGCGATTTTCATGCTTGTCCTGATGTACTTCTCGATGGGCGAGATGGTCGGGCTGCCGCTGCCGTCCTATGCGGCAGGCATGGACGGCATGTTCAATCTGGCGCTCACGGAGCTGCTCCTCACGCTGCCGATCGTCATTATCAACCGCAAATATTATATCAACGGCTTCAAAACGCTGCTGCACCGTGCCCCGACGATGGACGCGCTTATCGCCGTTGGCTCGGGTGCGGCGCTTGTGTACGGCATTTATGCGCTGATTCAAATCGCGCTCGCGCCCACGCCTGAGGCAGCCCACAGCTTCATGCACGACCTGTATTTTGAATCCGCAGGCATGATTTTGACGCTGGTAACGCTCGGCAAGTTCTTTGAAGCGCGTGCCAAGCGCAAGACCGGCGAAGCCATTGCGGCGCTGATGGACCTGCGTCCGCAGACCGCCGAGGTCATCCGTGGCGGTCAGACCATGCAGCTGCCGATTGAGCAGGTGCAGGTTGGCGACCTCGTTATCGTGCGCGGCGGTCAGTCCGTGCCGGTTGACGGCGAGATTACCGAGGGCAGCGCCTATCTGGACGAAAGCGCCATCACCGGCGAGAGCATGCCGGTCGAAAAGCATGTCGGCGATACCGTAATCGGCGCAACCGTATCCAAGAACGGCTATGTTGTTATGAAGGCATTGCGTGTCGGCGACGATACGACCTTGAGCCAGATTATCCGTCTGGTAGAGGAGGCAGGCGCGTCCAAGGCGCCAATCGCCAAGCTGGCGGATAAGGTGGCAGGCGTGTTTGTGCCGGTCGTTATGGGTATTGCGCTCGTGACGGCAATCATCTGGCTGCTGGCTGGCGAAACGCCGAGCTTTGCGCTCACACGCGCGATTTCGGTGCTGGTTATCTCGTGCCCGTGCGCACTGGGACTGGCAACGCCGGTCGCAATCATGGTCGGCACAGGTGTCGGTGCGAAAAACGGCGTGCTGTTCCAGTCGGCGGAGGCGCTCGAGAATCTGCACAACGTAAACGCGGTCATCATGGACAAGACCGGCACCGTAACCGAAGGCCGTCCGGTCGTAACCGACGTAAAATCCTTCGGCGTGGAGTCCGGTGACCTGCTCTCACTGGCGCTGTCACTCGAGAGCCGCAGTGACCATCCGCTGGCGGACGCCATCGTGCGCTATGCACGCGAGAAGAATGCGCAGGAGCGTTCGGTTACTGACTTTGAGATGATAGAGGGACAGGGTATCCGCGCAACTGTGGATGGTGTGCCGTGCTTTGCGGGCAACCGCCGCATGATGCTCGCCAACGGACTGGCGCTGTCCGGCTCGATGCAGAAGCTGGGTGACGAGTTCGCCGCAGCAGGCAAAACGCCGCTGTTCTTCGCGGCAAACCGTCAGATCGTCGGCATTTTTGCGGTCGCTGATGTGCTCAAGCCGACCAGTAAGGCGGCAGTCGAAGCACTGCGCAGTATGCACATTGACGTAACGCTGCTCACCGGCGACAACCAGAAAACCGCGCAGTCCATCGCGTCCGAGCTGGGCGTGACCGATGTGATCGCTGAGGTGCTCCCGCAGGACAAGGAGCGTATCGTGCGCGAGAAGCAGGGCAAGGGCCGCAAAGTTGCCATGATTGGCGACGGCATCAACGATGCACCGGCGCTTGCGCGTGCCGATGTCGGCATTGCGATTGGTGCGGGCACGGACGTGGCTATCTCGTCTGCGGACGTTGTACTGATGAAGAGCGACCTGATGGACGCGGTGGACGCCATCCGGCTGTCGCGCCGGACCATGCGCAACATTCGCCAGAACCTGTTCTGGGCGTTCTTCTACAACTGCATCGGCATTCCGATTGCGGCGGGTCTGCTGTGGGTGCCGTTCGGCATCAAGCTCAGTCCGATGATTGGCGCGGCGGCAATGAGCCTGTCGTCCGTCTGCGTGGTCTCAAACGCGCTGCGCCTGCGCTTTTTCAGCGCAACACCGAGAAAAACGGCGGGGACGCCTGCTGTTTTGCCCGTAAGCGACGAACAGCCGCTTACGGCACATAAAAAGGAGGAAAATGTTATGGAAAAGACAATCAAGGTTGAGGGCATGATGTGTCAGCACTGCGTGGCACACGTCAAAAAGGCGCTCGAGGGTGCAGCAGCCGGCTGTGATGTTGCGGTCGATCTGGATGCAGGCAAGGCAGTCGTTTCGGGCAAAGCGCTGCCGGAGGATGCTGTTCTGACCGCAGCCGTCACCGAGGCGGGCTATGAGGTGGTTGACATCAAATGATGGCAGATCGTAAAAAGGTCGAGCCGCTGCTCAGGACCGCGCGCGGGCAGATCGACGGCGTGCTCAAAATGATCGAGGACAACCGCTACTGCATGGATATTATGATGCAGCTGCAGGCGGTTGAATCGCTGGTGCATAAGGCGCAGAGAGAGGTTCTTCGCGGACACCTTTCCGGCTGCGTGCAGGATGCGTTTGAGACCGGAGATCAGAACGAACGCGAGCAGAAGATTGCAGAAATCATCAAGCTGCTGGATAAAGCATAAGCGGAAGGACGTGCCCAAAGGCACGTCCTTCTTTCACCTGAAAATTGAAAATTTGTGTAGGTTCATACAGTTCGCACAAAAATCACAAATGAATTTTGTGCGAAAATCTGGAAAATAAAAGGAAACATTTCTGCTGAACTATGCTATAATTTATGTGTAGCAGAAATTACCTGCTGCGCGGATGAACCAATCAGATTCCATGTGCCCGGAACAACCGGTTCATTCAGCTTAGACAACTTGATCTGTGCATCATGCGCCAAGGGCGTGTCTGTACAGAAAAAGGCACAGCCGGTGAAAGCCGGTGTCGCAAAGCCATGGGTCTACCCGGAGTAATTACTCCGTAGGACAGCCGGTTGCCGAACAGCAGAATTCACGCCTCCTTTGCGTCTGTATGCACGCAGAGGAGGTTTTTGCATGAAAAAGAGAAATAACCGTTTTCTTGCCGGTACCCTCGCCGGATTGATGATGCTGACCATGCTGCCTGTTACCGCGCTTGCGGCGCAGGGAGGCGCGGACGATGATGCTGCATCCGACACCCCGAATAATAATATTGTAAACGTGGTAAGCGACGGTAAAAACGTTCAGCAGGCTGAGAATAACGATGTAAATGTTGAGGCAAACGGCGGCAACGAGAATGCACAGAAATCCGCTGACGCCAGCGAGAATGCACAGGGATCCGCTGACGACAGCAGCGGAGGCAGTGCCGATACAGCCGCACCTGCTCCGCAGGAGGGCGAAGCAGGCGGCTCGGACAGCAACGGTGAGCCGGCTCCGACTCCGCCTCCGGCGGAAGAGCCGTTTGTTGCGAAGATTGGTACTCAGACGTATGAAACTCTGGAAGAAGCTATCAGCGTTGCAAAGAACGGCGATACGATTGAAGTCGGTCAGGATATTACCATTGAAGAAGGCGGTCTTGCCTTCGTAGAAAAAGATGCTCTGACAATTAAGGGTGTTGGAGACTCCAAGCCGACGATTACAATGAAAGATCTTGGTATGTCGCTTTCCAAGACGAAAGTAACATTTGAAAACATCAAGATTGTTGAAGAGTCTGTTACGAACAATCCGGCTGACAGCGGTGGTACGGCTAATCTTGTCAGCAATTCTGATTTTACGCTCAAAAATGCTTCGCTTGAACTCAACGGTCCCGCAGATCAGACCAGAGGCAGCGGCATGTACCTCTATAAGAAAAGTAATCTTTATGTAACGGACGGATCGACGGTAATTGTTTCTGGTTATAGCGGCGAACGCGCAAGCGGTATTTTTGCGGATAACTCCGAATACGACAATATGCCGAATCGTAATATTCAGGTTACCGGAAATTCTTCAATCACTATCACTGACTGCGACTGGCACGGTATGACTGTCAATCCAATCGACATTCTGATTGATGATAACTCGAAGATTGATATTTCTCAGTGTGGAAATGCAAGCTATGGCGGTGGCCTTGGCTGTTATTACGGCAGTGTGACGATTTCTAATCATTCCAAGCTTATTACTGATGACAATAATGGCAGTGGTTGGGGCGTTTTTGCAAACGGTCTGAAGGTTGATGCCACTTCTTCGCTCAGTGCGTGCAACAACAAGGGCTGCGGTGCAGCATTGGCTTCTAAAAGTAAGATTGAATCTGGTGCAACCGTAACTCTGAATGAGAATGAGAAAGATGGCTTGCGCGTTTACACCGGCTCTAATTACTGGTACGGCGATGTAACGATTGAAGAAGGTGCAAATTTCACAGCTTGTGAAAATAAGGATAATGGCATTGAAATCCTTCCAGAAGGCATTCTGGATATGCAGGACGGCACTGTGACGCACAACCACAGCGGCACCTATGGCGGCGGTTTGTACAATCGCGGCGGCACTGCTAAGATTGGCGGCAAGGCTGTAATCTATAATAACCATGCAGATACTGCTGGCGATGATATTTACAGCGAGACAGAACCTTCTGTAAGCCTTTCTCAGGTCAATAATGGGTGGATGCTGGATGACTGCAAGGAAAAGTATCAGAAAGAGCACCCAATCGTAGGCTGGTATCGTGACGGCAAGGAAAAGCGCTGGAACGGCGATGGTGAAGGCGATGCCTACTACGCTGACGAATATACGGTTGGTAAAGAGGCTATTTCCGATGCACTGGCGCTCAAGGCTGCACACGGTCAGCTCTGTAGCGTAACCTACGAAGTAACCGGCGACATTCCGTCTGATGCAGGCGCAGTTCCGGCAGCAGCCAAGGTTAAGAAGGGCGGCAGCTACACCGTAGCACCGGTACAGACCACCTCGCAGAGCCGCTACACGTTCAGCGGCTGGCGGATCAACGGCGTTGGCGATGTTGTAACTGAGATCAAGGACATTCAGCAGGATGTCAAGCTGATCGGCGTATGGACCCGCAGATCGTCCGGCGGTGGCGGCGGCAGCAGCAGACCGACCGTTGACATTCCGGATGATGTACCGACCGGTCTGAACGGTGATGACCACTTTGCGTACATTGTCGGCTACCCGAACGGCAACGTTGAGCCGAACGGCAACATCACCCGCGCAGAAGTGGCAACCATCTTCTTCCGTCTGCTGACCGAGGAAGTCCGCACCGCAAATTCTACCCAGTCCAACAGTCTGTCCGATGTGACGCGCGGTCAGTGGTTTAACCATGCTGTCTCCACGCTGTCCTCGATGGGCATTGTAAAGGGTCATAACGATGGCACGTTCGCGCCGAATGCGCCGATTACCCGTGCGGAATTTGCCGCAATCGCCGCTCGCTTCGACGATAAGAACACGGATACGTCCTCGAAGTTCACGGATATCGCATCTCACTGGGCAAAGAATGAGATCGGTATCGCCGCAAACAAGGGCTGGATCAACGGCTATCCGGATGGTACGTTCCGTCCGAACCAGTATATCACCCGCGCAGAGGCTATGACGCTTGTCAACCGCGTACTCAACCGTCTGCCCGAGAACAGCAGCGATCTGCTCGACAGCATGATCAAGTGGCCGGATAATTCCGATGCTTCCGCATGGTACTATCTCGCTGTGCAGGAGGCTACCAACAGCCACGCATACTCGGATAAGAGCAAGGACGATAAGTACGAGAAGTGGACCACCATCCGCGACGCTCGTGACTGGACCGAGCTTGAAAAGTAAATTATTCGTTTCGGTAAACCGCGAACCACAGATGATATAGCAAGTATCGTTTTACCGGGCACAGCAGAGGCAGGAAAAAATTGCTTTTCCTGCCTCTGCATTTTTCTTGTTCTATTGTGCGAATAGGTCGTTGTAGGTGATACCGAAAACTTCTACGAATTTGTCGATTTCAAAGACCGAGGTCTGCCGAAAGCCGCTTTCAATGCGGGCAATAATTTCACGGCTAAGGTCGCAGCCGACAACCTGCATGCGTGCGGCTAATTCTGTCTGCGTCCAACCGTTTTTTAACCGATATTCTCGAACCTTGCCGCCAATATGGCGGGTGAGAGGTGTGGTGCGTTTCATAGTTAATACTCCATAGATATAACTTTTTCTTGATTATGGAGTATTTGCGTGCTAATGTTGTTATATACATATAACGTGAGGTGCAAAATGGACTACGAAACATTATATTTTGAATTACTGGAAGATGTGCAGAATTTTGAGAAATCGGTGCAGAAGCAGATGGAAGAATTGATTTCGCTGAATCTGTACCGTCGAGCACGTATGGCCATGCAGGAAAATGGTAATTCTGAACCGGAAAACGACGCTGAACAGGAGTTGTTGGAACGGCTGCATAGAAAATCGGATAGGTGAAATGTAAGCAGAGCGAAATCCGCAGGTGCTGTGCGCAGCAACGCGCAAACGAGTTGCGCGACACTGTTATCCCCTCAGGGGACTCTCTCTTGCCCTTCGGGCAATTCACCTTGTGTCGCACCTGCGTAGAGTAAACCACATGTGTAGCAGTAAGGTATCTGTGAACTGCGAAAAAGTTGCGAAACAAACGCAAGAGTAACCCGACTGCCGTTCCCCATTTTCGGAGCGGTCGCCGCTCTCCGATTTTCGCCAGCCTAAGAAATAAAGGAAACTGGAGTCCCAAGAGGATAGAAACCTTGGTGTCTATCCTTTTGGACCTCCCCGCTGTCCGGACGGCTCCCATTCCCAGTTCTGCGGGTGCAGAAAACCCCATTGCAAGCTAACAATAATAACCGATTCAATCCCACGCATAGAATTCCATTCAGGAAGTGAAACTAATGAAAATCATCGGCTTGACCGGCGGCAGCGGCACCGGCAAAGGCACGGTCGCGGCGCGTATGCGCGCTCTCGGCGCGGGCTGGGTGGACGCGGACGCGGTGTACCGCACGCTCTGTGCGGAGAACCGCGAGATGCTGTCCGCACTCGATGCGGCGTTCGGCGGCGTGACCGACCAAAACGGTGCGCTTGACCGTCCGAAACTCGCGAAAATCGTGTTTTCCGACCCTGCAAAGCTGCAGCAGCTCAACGAAATCACCACACCGTATATCCGTAAGGCGTCTCTCGATGCGATTCACGCGCAGAGCGCGTGTCCAATCGTGCTGTACGATGCGCCGACCCTGTTTGAAGCCGGTGCGGATGACTTCTGCGACAAAATCATCGCTGTGCTCGCGCCGCACGACACGCGCGTTGCCCGAATCATCGAGCGGGACGGTCTGTCCGACGAGGCCGCGCGCGCCCGCATCGACGCGCAGCCGAACGACATGTTTTACCGCGAAAAATGCGATTTTATCATCGAAAACAACGGCGATCTCGATACTTTGTATCGGGACACCGATGCTTTATACAGTCAACTCATTAAGTGATTCGGATTAAAAAAGGAGAATGCAACATGACTTCCGAACAGCTTTTTTACGACAAAAAGACCGGCTTTGACCGTCTGACCGACGAGGACAAGCAGGGCATTCAGACCTACGCCGAGGGTTACAAAAAATTCCTCGACGAGAGCAAAACCGAGCGTGACGCTGTGCTGGAAATCGCCCGCATGGCTGAGAGCAAGGGCTTCCGTGCCTGGACGCGCGACGACACGCTTCGTCCGGGCGACAAGATCTACCGCATCAACCGCCACAAGGGCATTATGCTGGCTGTTATTGGTGAAAAGAGCCTCGCCGAGGGCGTGCGCCTGACCGCCGCACACCTCGATGCGCCGCGTGTTGATATCCGCACCGTGCCGCTGTACGAGGACAATGGCATGGCGTTCTTCAAGACCCACTACTACGGCGGCATCAAGAAGTACCAGTGGACGGCCATTCCGCTCGAGCTGCGCGGCGTTGTCTGCGTGTGCGAGAACGGCGAGGTCAAGCGCGTACAGGTGCGCGTGGGCGACAAGCCGACCGACCCGAAATTCGTTATCACCGACCTGCTGCCGCATCTTGCTACCGAGCAGATGACCCGCAAGGCGACTGAGGTCATCAAGGGCGAGGGTCTGAACATCCTCGTTGGCTCTGTTCCGAGCGAAACCGTGGACGAAAAGTGCAGCGAGAAGATCAAACTCGCCATCATGGAGCACCTTAACCGCGAATACGGCATGACTGAGGCAGATTTCCTCTCTGCCGAGCTGTGCTGCGTCCCGGCGTTTGGTGCCTGTGACATCGGTTTTGACCGCTCGTTTGTCGGCGCGTACGGCCATGATGACCGCGTCTGCTCCTATCCGGCGGCGACCTCGCTGTTCGACCTGACCGAAACTCCGTCCCACACGGGCGTATGCCTGCTGGTGGACAAGGAGGAGATCGGCTCGGACGGCGTAACCGGCATGCAGTCCCGCGCGTTCGACACCTTTATGGCAGATCTGTGCCGCGCCCAGGACGTGCTGCTCGACGAGTGCTTTGAGAACTCGGTCTGCCTGTCTGCCGACGTTTGCAACGCCTTTGACCCCAACTATCCGGAGGTCTCCGAGAAGCGCAACGATGCGCGCGCAAACTGCGGCTTCGCGCTCGTCAAGTACACGGGCGCACGCGGCAAGTCCGGCACCTCGGATGCAACCGCTGAGCTGATGGCGCGCATCCGCTGCATCTTTGACAAGGCGGGTGTTATCTGGCAGACCGGTCAGCTTGGCAAGGTTGATCAGGGCGGCGGCGGCACGGTTGCCATGTACCTTGCCAACCGCAACATCGATACCGTGGATGCGGGCGTTCCGGTGCTCTCCATGCACGCACCGTTCGAGTGCATTGCCAAGCTGGATCTGTATATGGCATACAAGGGCTTTGGTGCGTTCTACCGCGATTAAACGAGATAAAACGGAGGTTTTACCATGCTGTTGATTCAAAACGGACGGGTTCTCGACCCGTATACGCAGATGGATGCGCTGTGTGATGTGCTGATCGGTGACGACGGCGTTATCGCGCAGGTGGCAGAGCACATCGACGCGCCCGCGGGCTGCACGGTGTATGACGCGAGCGGGCTGACGGTATCTCCCGGCTTTGTGGACGGCCATGTTCACTTCCGCGATCCGGGTCAGACCCAGAAAGAGGACGTGCTGACCGGTGCGGCGGCGGCAGCCGCGGGCGGCTATGCCACGGTAATCTGCATGGCGAACACCGTGCCGACCTGTGACACACCCGAGATTATCCGCTACGTTACCGACAAGGCGAAGGACTGTCCGGTGCAGGTTTTGCAGGCAGGCTCGGTCACCAAGGGCCTGAAAGGGCAGGAGCTGACCGACTTTGACGCACTGCTTGAAGCGGGCGCGCCGTGCCTGACCGATGACGGCATCAATCTGACGAGTGCGGCGCTGTGCCGCACCGCTATGGCGGAAGCCGCCAAGCGCGGCACGCTGCTCTCCTTCCACGAGGAGGAGCCGTCGCTCGTGCCGTCCCCGGGTGTGAACTACGGCTCGGCGGCCGCCAAGCATTTTGGCGTACCGGGCGCAATGGCGAGCGCGGAATCTGCAATGATCGGCCGTGACATTGCGCTGGCGCTCGATACCGGCGCACGCGTGCTGTTCCAGCACGTTTCGTCCGCGCAGTCGGTCGCGCTCATTCGAGCGGGCAAGGCGATGGGCGCGAAGATTTACGCCGAGGTCACGCCGCATCATCTGTCGCTGACCGAGGATGATGTGCCGGCACACGGCACTTATGCGCGCATGAATCCGCCGCTCCGCAAGGAGGCTGACCGTCAGGCGCTGATTGCGGCTCTGGCGGACGGCACCATCGACATGGTGGCAACCGACCATGCACCGCACACCGCCGAGGAGAAGGCCCGCGAGTTCGCAAAGGCGCCGTCCGGCATCACCGGCCTGGAAACCGCGTTCTCGGTGTGCAATACTTACCTCGTCAAGACCGGAAAGCTCACGCCGATGCAGCTTGTTGACCGTATGAGCAAGGCTCCTGCCGAGATTTACGGCCTGACCGGCCGTGCCGTGCAGCAGGGCAATTTCGCTCGTCTGGTGCTGCTGGACTGGGATACTGAGAAGGTATACGAAACGTATAAATCCAAGGGAATCAACACACCGTATACCGGTAAAAAACTCACCGGTTCGCCGAAGGCGATCGTTACCGGAGCAAAAGTTACCGAATAAAGCCTGAAAAGGGACCCGAGAGGGTCCCTTTTTGACATTCTGCGCGGAAGTAAAAAACTTGCGAAAAAAATTTGCAAAATCTATTGACAAATAAGCTGTATCCGCGCTATAATATACAAGCTGATTGCGATAAACCATCCAAACAGCGTGTACCAGCATTTTATATTCCTCAATAGCTCAGTTGGTAGAGCATGCGGCTGTTAACCGCAGGGTCGTTGGTTCGAGTCCAACTTGAGGAGCCACTTTATAGGGGTATAGCTCAGCTGGTAGAGCATCGGTCTCCAAAACCGAGTGCCGTGGGTTCGATCCCTACTGCCCCTGCCAATGCTGCTATAGCTCAGTCGGTAGAGTGCATCCTTGGTAAGGATGAGGTCACCAGTTCAAATCTGGTTAGCAGCTCCACGAAAGAACCGCTTTGAAGCGGTTCTTTTTTTATGAAAAAATCCGCAAATGAGGGAGAAAAAACAGATATGAAGCTGCGAAACTCTTTACTCCTGCTGCTGACGGCTACCATCTGGGGTGTGGCGTTCGTGGCGCAGAGCGTCGGCATGGATTATGTCGGCCCGTTCACCTTTGTGTTCGCGCGCAACGTCATCGGCGGACTGGTCCTGCTGCCGGTCATCGCGGTGCTGGGCAAAAGTGGCGGCCCGCATCCGAAGCAAGCGCCCGAGGAGCGCCGCAAAGCCCGCAAAACGCTCATTATCGGCGGTATGTGCTGCGGCACAGCGCTGTGCGCGGGCAGCATCACCCAGCAGTTCGCGCTGCTGTATACGCCGGTCGGCAAGGCCGGATTCCTCACCGCGTGCTACATTCTGATTGTGCCGCTGCTCGGCCTGCTGTTTGGCCGCAAGTGCGGACTCAAGCACTGGTGCGGTGTCGCGCTGGCGATGGCCGGGCTGTACTTCCTGTGCATGACGGGCGGCAGCTTCGGCTTCGCGATGGGCGACCTCATCGGTCTGTCGTGTGCGCTGCTGTTCTCCATCCATATCACAGTCATCGACCATTTTTCACCGATGGTGGACGGCGTGAAGATGTCCTGCATCCAGTTTTTCTTCTGTGCGATCTTATCGGGTATCGGTATGCTGATCTTCGAGCAGCCGAGCTTCGCGAACATCCTCGCGGCATGGAAGCCCATCCTGTATGCCGGTGCGATGTCTTCCGGTGTGGGCTATACGCTCCAGATCGTCGGTCAGAAGGGCATGAACCCGGCGGTAGCATCGCTTATCATGAGTCTGGAGTCGGTTATCTCGGTTATCGCAGGCTGGCTTATTCTCGGTCAGGCGCTGTCCGGCCGAGAGATTTTCGGCTGTGTGCTGATGTTTGGCGCTATCGTGCTGGCACAGCTGCCGGAACGGAAAAAACAGAGCGTATAATGCAAAAGACAGACGGAGAGACGGTTATTTACCGTCTCTTTTTTGCATTTTCTGCTCGCCAATCATCGTATAGAGCGCTTCCAGCGCATCCGAAAGCGTGCCGACCGCATCAATCAGTCCGAGTGCGGCGGCCTGATTGCCGGAGATCACGGTGCCGACATCGGCGGTCAGCTGACCGGTTTCGCGCATAAGCTGCTGCAGACGCTCGGCGGTGATATGTGAGTGCGAGGTGATGAAATCCACGATGCGCTCCTGAATTTTCGCCAGATACTCGAATGCCTGCGGCACAGCAATGATCGTGCCGTTCATCCGCACCGGATGAATGGTCATGGCGGCGGAAACGGCGATAAAGCTCTTTTTAGCGGCAACGGCCAGCGGTACACCGATCGAGTGCCCGCCGCCGAGCACGAGCGACACGGTCGGCTTTTTCATGCCCGCGATCAGCTCAGCGATGGCAAGTCCGGCCTCCACATCGCCGCCGACCGTGTTGAGCAGAACCAGCAGACCGTCGATTTCGTCGGTCTGCTCAACTGCCGCAATCTGCGGGATGAGGTGCTCGTACTTGGTGGTTTTGTTCTGTGCGGGAAGTTCCATGTGGCCCTCGATCTGGCCGACAATGGTGATGCAGTGTATCGTTCCGCGCGATGTTCTTGCCGTAATCGAGCCGGTTTCCGCGATGGCATTCTGTTCCGGTGCGGCAATGGATGGGGTTTCTTCGGACATAGATGATCCCTCCTGAAGTGGTGAATTTGCCCTGTTCACAAGTTTTCCACAAGGTGCGGTGGATTATGCAGCGGTGGTTTTTCCACAGCCGATATTACAATGCGTAGTCGAAAAACCGAGATATACGGCGGCCTGCGAGGGTGTATACAAAAAGTTATCCACTTTATGCACAAGGTTATCCCCAGATACCCTGTGGAAAGTCCTGTGGATAAAGTGGATAGCCAGTTTTTGCGACAGGTTTTTACAGCGGTATCCTGCGGAGCGGGAATGAGAGCCAAAACTTGGCTCGGTGGTTCGCCGTACCCACGGCGGTGGGCACAAGGGTGGACACCAAGGTTTCCACCCTTGTGAATCCCGTTTCCTTTATTCCTAATCTGGTGAAAATCAGAGAGCGGCGACTGCTCCGAAAAGGAGAACGGCAGAGGATTTTTTCTTCCGCATGGACGCGCGTTGCGCGCCATGTATCCACATATTCGCAGGGTCAGATACCGTGCTGCTACACAGACCGGCTGCTCTCCGCAGGCGCGGCATAATTGTGCCGCGCAACCCTTTGGCAGGTTATAATGCACGGCACCTGCGGGTTACACTTATCAACAGACTTTACCGTAGGGTGCGACGACTCGGCGCACCGTCTTTAACGAAAAACATATCGTAAACGTCTGCGGATACCAATTTACATTATTCGTAGGGCGGGGTGCCCTCACCCCGCCGAATATAGCGATGTGCAGATGGTTTACACGGCGGGGTGA
>OIWP01003452.1_pt1 | contig 13093 bp, 8 predicted proteins | sample 1587661 | NCBI WGS metagenome assembly OIWP01 (sample SAMEA3888899, study PRJEB22519) | human gut metagenome | biome: human gut; feature: human-associated habitat; material: faeces | place: Denmark | collected 2010 | reverse complement strand
AGCATTACAGTCAATGCATTTATACCTTTTAACATAAGTAATCATCTTTACAGGTTTATCATTAACAGGTACAGATACAAGAGATCTTTTCTTATTGCCTTTACTAATGAAATGAGTGCTGCCACATGTAGGACATGAAAATCTAGATGGCTTGAATCTAATATCGATTTCATAATTAGATTCTTTATGATCTACAGTAAATGTTTCAACAACATCATCCTTGATATCAAATAGTTTTAATAATTCGTTGTTCATAATAATAATTTAATCAGGACCAGACAGTAAAATTGTATCAAAAAAGGGGATGATTCACATCCCCGCGAGAATTTAGAGGGTACTCCGCCTAATAATTTAGAGTGAACCTCTAAGCACCGGATAATTTAATATACCGATTTATCATCTAAATCATGTAACTCTTTTTCAATTTATAATTGCATATTTACTTTATAATCAGAGTTGTTTAAAATAAGAGTAAAGGAAAAAAAGGAGATTATAATAATGAAATTAGGAGCAATTGAAGCAGGTGGAACTAAATTTGTAGTTTGTATTGGAAATGAAAAAGGAGAAGTTTTAGAAAGAGAATCATTTCCTACAGAAGCACCTGAAAAAACAATGGAAAATGTTTTTAAATTCTTTGATGGAAAAGAAATTGAAGCATTAGGTGTAGGAAGCTTTGGACCGATTGATCCGGATCTTACAAGCCCAACTTATGGTTATATTACAACAACACCTAAACCAGGATGGAACAATTATAATATTATGGGTGCTTTAAAAGAAAGATATGATATTCCTATGGCTTTTGATACAGATGTCAATGGGGCTGCTTTAGGCGAAGCAACATTTGGTGTGGCAAAAGGATTAGACAGTGCCCTTTATCTTACAATTGGAACAGGAATTGGTGGAGGAGCCGTTGTTGGTGGTAAACTTGTACACGGGTTACTTCATCCAGAAATGGGACATATGAAAATGATTGTAAGAGAAGATGACACATATTCAGGTAAATGTCCATATCATGGAACATGTTTTGAAGGTTTAGCTGCTGGTCCTGCTATTGAAGCAAGATGGGGAGTAAAAGGAAGTGAACTTCCAGAAGATCATCCAGCATGGGATTTAGAAGCTTATTATATTGGACAAGCGATGGCAAATTATATTTTAACTCTTTCACCTAAGAAAATTATTCTTGGTGGTGGTGTTATGCATCAAAAACAACTTTTCCCAATGATTCATAAATATACTCAAGAATTCTTAAATGGTTATATTCAAAAAGAAGAAGTGACTACTGATAAAATTAAAGATTATATCGTTTATCCAGGATTAGGGGATAATGCAGGGGTTGTTGGAGCTTTAGCTCTTGCCATGAGTGTAGTAAAATAATGAAGTAGAGAAATCTACTTCTTTTTTTAATAAAAAATGGAAGCGGATACATAATTTTGTTGACGGTGTGTGAAAATGGGATATGGTTGAAGGAAAAGATAAAAAAGGAGAAAGGAAATATGAAAAAATACTTTCATTTTTTTATATTGTTTAATGGTTTTAACATTAACAGGATGTGGTGGATCAAGTGGAGATGACATTTCGACTTATACGTATTCAAGTGAATTGGATATCAAAAACTTAGATTCATCAGATGCTGATGATCAATGTCCATTGCGTGCTATCCATGCTGTTATTGATGGGTTGATGAAAACAGATAAAAAAGGAAATATTACGTATGGTATTGCGAAAAGTGAAGAAGTTTCAGAAGATGGATTAGTTCATACTTATAAACTTAGAAAAGATGTAAGATGGGATAATGGTGATCTTGTAACAGCTCATGATTTTGTTTATGCATGGCAAAGAATCTTTAAGAAAAAAGGCAGTTATTATTATATGTTTGCAGATGGTATAGCAAGCATTCAAGGTGCACAAGAATTATCAGATAAAATAGATGCTGGTGAAGAACTTACAGATGATGATTTAAATTCTATGGGTGTAAAAGCATTGGATGGTTATACATTAGAAGTAAAAACAACAGTACGCGTTTCGTTTTTAGATGAATTGCTTGCTTTTCCACCATTCTATCCAATTAATGAAAAATTTGCTGAAAAACAAGGAAGTAAATATGGTAAAAGTGCTAAAACAATTTTAGGTAATGGAGCTTTTAAGATGATTAATTTGGAACCTGGATCAGTAGCTGAATTTAAAAAAAATGAAAACTATTATGATCAAAAACATGTAAAACTTCAAAGACTTGTGATGAAACTTGTCCAAGAACCTAAAGTAGCTGCACAAGCTTTTGAAGCAGGTGAAACAGATTATGCGCCAATTAATTCTGATTTAGTTGATAAATATAAAGAATATGACTCTTTTAAACAAGTTTATGATGGCTTTTTATTTTATATCTCAATAAATTTTAAAAATGAAGATCTTGCAAATTTAAATGTAAGAAAAGCCATTTCATCTGCTATTAATAGAAAAGATTTATGTGAAAATGTTTTAAAAGATGGTTCACAAGTTGTTAAAGGATTTATTCCTTCAGGCTTAGCTACAAGCCCATGTGGTGTAGATTTTAGAAAAGATTCTGGTGATTTTACCTCTTATGATAAAGCACAAGCTCAAGATTTATTAGATGAAGGGTTAAAAGAATTGGGGAAATCTGAAATTACTTTAAGAATTACTTATGGAACAGATGAATCACCAATGGATGTATTTTCGACATATTTACAAAATGCTTTAAGTAAATTAAATGGCATTAAAATAGAAATGGTTGCAACAACAAAACAAGATCGTATTTACAACAAACAAAAAAATGGTGATTTTGATTTAGTTGTGACGCGTTGGGGACCTGACTGTGGAGATCCAACAACATATCTAACAATTGCTTTATCAACGAATAGTAATAACTATGGCAAGTGGAAAAATAGTGAGTATGATCAACTTGTAAATCAAGTCGGTGTTGAATCAGATGTTGAAAAGCGCTGGCAAGAAATGAAGGATGCAGAAAAGATATTATTAGATGATTATGCGTATATTCCTGTTTTTGAAAAAGGAGCGGCAACATTACAAAATCCAAAAGTAAAAAATCTAGTTATTAAACCATGTAGAACAATTTCTTTTGAATATGTAGAAAAAACTGAATAAAAAGAGAAAAGGCATAATGAGAAAATATTATGTCTTTTTTGATAAAAAGCTATCATATTAATAAATTTATATATTGTATTGTATACAAATATGCAAAATAGTATTGACTTTTAAAGACTAATCCGCTATTATGAAGTTAATAAATCGATAGATTGTATACAATATATCGATTTATTGCACAAAAGATAATTTAAGAAGGGAAGAGAGAATATGAAAAAACTATTATCAATGGTGCTTTGTGCTATGATGGCTCTAACTCTTGCTGGTTGTGGGGGATCAGGAGGAGATTCATCTACTTACACTTTCTCAAGTGAATTAGATATCAAAAACTTAGATTCATCAGATGCCGATGACGGATGCTCATTTACAGCAATGCATGCTGTTATTGATGGGCTTATGAAAACAGATAAGAAAGGTAATGTCGTAAATGGTGTTGCTTCATCTTCTGAAGTTTCAGATGACGGGTTAACTCATACTTACAAAATCAGAAAAGATGCAAAATGGGCTAACGGTGATCCTGTTACTGCAAATGATTTCGTTTATGCTTGGCATAGAATCTTCCAAAAGAAAGGTCAATATTACTACATGTTCTGTGATGGTATTGCAAGTATTGTAGGGGCACAAGAAATGTCAGATAAAATTGACAATGAAGAAGATATTACAGATGCAGATTTAGATGCAATGGGTGTTAAAGCTATCGATGATAAAACATTAGAAGTTACTACAACTACTCGTGTTTCATTCTTTGATGAATTAATGTCATTCCCATGTTTCTATCCAATTAACCAAAAATTCTGTGAAAAACAAGGTGATAAATATGGTAAGAGTGCTGATTCTATTTTAGGTAACGGTGCTTTCGTTATGACAAACTGGGAACCAGGTTCAGTAGCTGAATTCGAAAAAAATGATAAATTCTATGCTGCTAAAGATGTAAAAATCGACAAATTAGTGATGAAATTAGTTCAAGAACCAAAAGTTGCTGCTCAAGCTTTTGAAGCAGGTGAAACTGATTTCGCTATTATCAACTCAGACTTAGTTGATAAATACAAAAAAGATGATTCATTCAAACAAATTAATGAAGGTTACTTATTCTATATTTCAGTAAACTTCCAAAATAGTGATTTAGCTAACTTAAATGTAAGAAAAGCAATCTCACTAGCTATCAACAGAAAAGACTTATGTGAAAATGTTTTAAAAGACGGTTCACAAGCTGCTAAAGGTTTCGTACCTTCAGGATTATCAATTTCTCCAGAAGGAAAAGATTTCCGTGATGAAGCTGCAACATATACTTCATATGACAAAAAAGCTGCACAAGCTGCTTTAGATGAAGGATTAAAAGAATTAGGAAAATCTGAAATTACTTTAAGATTAACTTATGGGACAGATGAATCTCCAATGGATGTATTTGCAACTTATTTACAAAACGCTTTAAGTAAATTAGATGGTATTAAAGTAGAAATGGTAGCTACTACTAAACAAGATCGTATCTACAACAAACAAAAAAATGGTGATTATGATTTAGCTACAACTCGTTGGGGACCTGACTATGGTGATCCTACAACTTACTTAACAATGGGTATTTCTACTAATGGTAACAACTATGGTAAATATACAAACAGTGAATTAGATGCATTAATGGATAAAGTTGCTAATGAATCTGATGCTAATACTCGTTGGAAAGAAATGATTGATGCAGAAAAAATTATGATGGATGATTTATGTTACATCCCAGTATTTGAAAAAGGTACTGCAACTTTACAAAATAAAGATGTAAAAGGTTTAGTAATTAGACCTGTAGGTGTTCCATATACATTCCAATATGTATCAAAATAGTCGATAAAATTAACAGAAACACAATATTTCGGTATTGTGTTTCTTCTTAAAAAAGAATAAAAAAATATGTTGTCTTCCAATTAATATAAACGTCAACAATTAATGTATAAAAAACAATTGTGCTATTTTGTTCTTGAATGTAGATTGAAAAATATATTTTTTGTATAAACACTAATGCAATTTTGTATACAAAGTTCGTCTTTTTTATTGACTTCTATAACGCATTGTACTAATATTAAAGCATAAATTTTTATTGTATACGTATTAGTGTATACAAAGGTGATTTATAGAAGGGAAGAGAAAAAATGAAAAAATTATTATCTATGGTACTTTGTGCTATGATGGCTCTAACTCTTGCTGGGTGTGGGGGATCTAGTGATGATTCATCTACTTACACTTATTCAAGTGAATTAGATATCAAAAATTTAGACTCATCAGATGCCGAAGACGGATGCTCATTTACTGCATTACATGCAATTATTGATGGGCTAATGAAACCTGCTAAAGATGGTACTACTACATATGGTATTGCTAAATCTTCAGAAGTTTCAGAAGACGGTTTAACACACACTTATAAATTAAGAGATGCTAAATGGTCTAATGGTGATGCTGTGACAGCAAACGATTTCGTTTATGCATGGCAAAGAATTTTCAAAAAGAAAGGAAACTACTATTACATGTTCTGTGATGGTATTGCTAGCATCGCAGGTGCTCAAGAATTATCAGATAAAATCGATGCAGAACAAGATTTAACTGATGAAGACTTAAACAAATTAGGGGTAAAAGCTGTAGACGACAAAACGTTAGAAATTACTACAACTACAAGAGTTTCGTTCTTTGATGAATTAATGTCATTCCCATGTTTCTATCCAATTAACCAAAAATTCTGTGAAAAACAAGGTGATAAATATGGTAAGAGTGCTGATTCTATTTTAGGTAACGGTGCTTTCGTTATGACAAACTGGGAACCAGGTTCAGTAGCTGAATTCGAAAAAAATGATAAATTCTATGCTGCTAAAGATGTAAAAATCGACAAATTAGTGATGAAATTAGTTCAAGAACCAAAAGTTGCTGCTCAAGCTTTTGAAGCAGGTGAAACTGATTTCGCTATTATCAACTCAGACTTAGTTGATAAATACAAAAAAGATGATTCATTCAAACAAATTAATGAAGGTTACTTATTCTATATTTCAGTAAACTTCCAAAATAGTGATTTAGCTAACTTAAATGTAAGAAAAGCAATCTCACTAGCTATCAACAGAAAAGACTTATGTGAAAATGTTTTAAAAGACGGTTCACAAGCTGCTAAAGGTTTCGTACCTTCAGGATTATCAATTTCTCCAGAAGGAAAAGATTTCCGTGATGAAGCTGCAACATATACTTCATATGACAAAAAAGCTGCACAAGCTGCTTTAGATGAAGGATTAAAAGAATTAGGAAAATCTGAAATTACTTTAAGATTAACTTATGGGACAGATGAATCTCCAATGGATGTATTTGCAACTTATTTACAAAATGCTTTCTCTAGCTTAAAAGGATTAAAAATTGAAATGGTTGCTACTACTAAACAAGATCGTATCTACAATAAACAAAAGAATGGAGATTTCGATTTATCAGTAACTCGTTGGGGACCTGACTATGGTGATCCTACAACTTACTTAACATTAGCTTTAACTGACAACAATAACAACTATGGTCATTGGTCAAATGCTGAATATGATTCAATCATGGGAAAAGTTAACAGTGAAACTGATGCTAATGCTCGTTGGCAATTAATGATCGATGCAGAAAAAATCTTATGTGAAGATTTAGGATATATTCCAGTATTCGAAAAAGGAACTGCTACTTTACAAAATACAAAAGTTAAAAACTTAGGTATTAAACCAGTTGGTGTTCCATATACATTCGAATATGTATCAAAATAGTTCAATCTAAAAAAGAACATAGAGAAGACAACACAATATAGTATTCTGTATTGTGTTTCTTTTTTAAATAAATATAGGAGGAAAAAAGATGAGTAATTCAACCTTAAAATATATCGGAAAACGTTTAGTTATTTCGTTAATTACTTTATTCGTTATTTTAATGGTATTATTTTTAATGGTTAAATTTTTACCAGGTTCTCCAATTAACAATGAAAAACTAAGTGCTTCAGCCAGAGCTGCTATTGAAGCACAATATGGATTGGATCAACCAATTCCGGTTCAATTCGTACGTTATATTCAAAATATGTTAACAGGGGATTTCGGTGTTTCATTTAACTTATATAAAGATATGCAAGTATCTTCACTTGTAGGAAGTGCTGCAAAATTATCTATGATTTACGGTTTATGTGCAGTAATTATTGGAACAGTTATTGGTATGTTCTTAGGAGTATTTGCTGCATTACATAAAAATACAATTTGGGATACAATTGCTACTGTTATTTCTGTAATTGGGGTTTCCATCCCATCATTCGTATTTGCAATGTTAATTTTATTATTATTTGCTTCAAAATTAAGATTGTTACCAACTTCATATAGTTCATCGAATGCAATTAAATCATCAATTATGCCAATTTTAGCTTTATCTGTCGGTGTTATTGCAAACGTTGCACGTTTTACACGTACTGAAATGGTTTCAGTTTTAACAAGTGAATATATGACTCTTGCAAAAGCAAAAGGATTAGATCGTAAAACTTTAATTTTCAAACATGCTTTACGTAATGCTTTAATTCCAGTTATTACAATTTTAGGACCTATCTTAGTTAACTTAATGACAGGTACTATGGTTGTTGAAAAGATTTGTTCTGTTCCTGGATTAGGTAAATTATTAATTAATAGTATTTTATCAAATGATTACAACATCATTTTAGCTTGTTCATTCTTATATGCTGCAATGTACATTTTCATGATGTTAATTATTGATATTTCTTATGGAATTATTGATCCAAGAATTAGATTAGGAAAGGATGATTAATAATGGATTTAGAAAAGATTGAATTTTTACCAGACGATTTTGAATTCGTTGGAGATAAACAAGACATTACTAAAGACGTTGTTGCTCCATCACTTCCTGCTTGGAAAGATTCTTTAAATCGTTTTAAAAAGAATAAAGGTGCCGTTATCGGTTTAATTTGTATTTTAGTTATCGCAGTATTTGCAATTTTTGCACCAATGTTTTCATCATATAAATTTGATGCAATCAATACAAAAATTGCAAGTATTTCGCCATGTGCTGAACATTTCTTTGGTACAGACACTTATGGGCGTGATTTATTTGTACGTGTTTGGACAGGTACAAGATATTCATTATTTATTGCTGTAGTCGCAATCTTCATTGACGTGATTGTAGGTATGACATATGGACTTATCTCTGGTTATTTCGGAGGTAAAGTTGATTCAGTAATGCAAAGAATTCAAGAAATCATAAACTCTATCCCAACTTTAGTAATATTAACATTGTTATTAATGGTGATGAAAGCATCATTATTCACAATTATCATGGCTTTATCATTTACTGAATGGATTGGTATGTCACGTATTACAAGAGCTCAAGTTTTAAGAGTAAAAGAAGAAGAATTCGTTTTAGCTTCACGTACTTTAGGAGCTAGTAACTTATTTATTATCTTTAAAGAAATTTTACCAAATATTTATAGTCAAATGATTATTATGATTATGATGTCTATTCCAAATGCTATCTTCTATGAAGCATACTTGTCTTTCGTTGGTTTAGGTTTACCAATTCCAATGGCTTCATTAGGTACATTAATTAATGATGGATTTAACTCAATTACTATTTACCCTTACATGATGGTAATTCCAGTTATTATTTTCTCTATCTTAATGTTAAGTTTCAACTTATTTGGTGATGGACTTCGTGATGCACTTGATCCAACTATGAAGGAGATGTAATTATGGCAGAAAGAGAAAAAATATTAGAAGTCAGAGATTTAAATATCTCTTTTAAAACTGATAGTGGAACTGTTAATGCAATTCGTGGTGTTAACTTAGATTTATATAGAGGTGAAACAATTGCTATCGTTGGTGAATCTGGATCAGGTAAATCAGTTACTACTAAAGCAATTATGGGTATCATGGCTGGAAATGGTTCAATTGATGGTGGTTCTATTAACTACACTTGGACAGATGAAAATACAGGTGAAAGAATCACAAAAGACATTTGTCAATTAAGTGAAAAAGAAATGCAAAGCGAAATCCGTGGTCGTAAGATTGCAATGGTTTTCCAAGATCCAATGACATCATTAAACCCTACAATGACAATTGGAAATCAAATCATGGAACCGATGATTCATCATTACAATACACCAAAAGAAGAAGCTTATAAAAAAGCAGTTGAATTATTACAATTAGTAGGTATTACTAATGCTGAAAAACGTATGAAAAACTATCCTCACCAATTATCTGGTGGGATGAGACAAAGAATTGTTATCGCAATTGCTTTATCTTGTGATCCTTATGTTTTAATTTGTGATGAACCTACAACTGCATTGGATGTTACTATCCAAGCTAAAATTCTTGAATTAATTCAAGATATTCAAAAGAAAAAAGATTTATCAGTTATTTATATCACACATGACTTAGGTGTTGTCGCTAAAGTAGCTGATTATGTAAATGTTATGTACGCTGGTAAAATCGTAGAAACTGGAACAATTGATGAAATTTTCTATGATCCACGTCATCCATATACTTGGGGATTATTATCATCTATGCCAGATTTGGATACTGATGATGATGAATTATACACGATCCCTGGTACACCACCAAACTTAGCACATGAAGTAAAAGGTGATGCTTTTGCTCCACGTAATAAGTATGCTTTAAATATTGACTTAAGAATTGAACCTCCAATGTTTAAAGTACCTGGTAGTACAACTCATAAAGTTGCTTCATGGTTAATGCATGAAAAAGCTCCAAAAGTTGAAATGCCAGTTGAATTAAAAAACAGATTAGAAAAAATGAAAAAGGAGGGTGTTGAATAATGGAAAAGAAAGAACCTATCCTTGTCGTTAAAGATTTAAAACAACATTTTAAAATTAATCGAAACTTTACTGTAAAAGCAGTTGATGGTATTTCATTTGATATTATGCCAGGTGAAACTTATGGTTTGGTAGGTGAATCTGGTTCAGGTAAATCAACTACTGGTAGAAGTATTATTCGTTTATATAAACCAACTTCTGGATCAATTGTTTTCAACGGAAAAGAAATTGGTGGAAAATTAAATAAGGAAACATCTAAAGAATTACATACAAAGATGCAAATGATTTTCCAAGATCCAATGGCTTGTTTAAATCCAAGAAAGAAAGTTATTGATATCATTGGTCAAGGTTTAGATATTCATAAATCTTATTCTTCTATCGAAGAAAGAAATGAAAAAATTTATGAAATGCTTGAACTTGTTGGTTTATCAAGAGAACATGCTTCACGTTATCCACATCAATTCTCAGGTGGACAAAGACAACGTATTGGTATTGCCAGAGCTTTAATTATGAATCCTGATTTAATTATTGCTGATGAAGCTATTTCAGCGTTAGACGTTTCTATTCAAGCGCAAGTTGTTAACTTAATGAAAAAGATTCAAAAAGAAACAGGAATTGCTTATTTATTCATTGCTCATGACTTATCAATGGTTAAATATATTAGTGATAAGATTGGGGTATTACACCTAGGACATTTAGTAGAAACAGGAACTACTGAAGAAATCTTTGATAATCCAATTCATCCATATACAAAATCATTATTAAGTGCTATTCCTCATCCTAATCCACGTGTAGAAAAAGTACGTAAATCATTTACTTATGATTATAAAGAAAGTGGAGTCGATTATACAAAAGGTACTGAACATTTAGTAGATGGAACTCATTATGTTTTAGCTACTGATGAAGAATTTGAAAAATGGACAAAAAAATAGTTTAGGAGGCACTTAAGAAGGCAACCTAAAATATTATAAGAAAATATTCAAAAAAAGAGAACAAATGCGAAATATTGTTCTCTTTTTATATAAATAAAAAATATTACAAAATAAAAAGGCTGTTATGAAATTATTTATTGAATTTCGTAACAACCTTTTTTGATAATTTCTTTCAATTTTTATTAATAATAATTGTGAAATTGAAAGCTTTTTTCGATTTGATTGTAAATGCTTACAGAAGATTGACTTACAAGTTGTTGTTAATTATGATGAAGATGTCTTCTAGATAAGAAGATAATTAATTTGTATCTTTTAACCGGTGAAAAGAGGAAATATGATGATTATTGACAAAATGAAAATATTAGACCATTTAACAATTCAAGAAAAGTATTTAGTGGATTATATAATAAATAATCAAGAAGATATTTTAAAAAAGAATATTAATGAACTGGCAAAATTAAGTTATACCAGTAGTGCAACAATTTCTAGGTTGTGTAAGAAACTGGGCTTTAATGGATATAAAGAATTTAAATATCAATATGCAGCTGAATATTCTCATTTACTTGAATTGAAAAATGATTTTAAAATTGAACCTTTTTCAAGTGAGAGTTCAATTGATGATGCTTTAAATAAAATCGAACTTTTACATAAAAGAGCGATAGAGTATACAAAAAGTTTACTAGATAGACAAGTTATAGAAAGAATTTATCAACTTATTAAAAATGCTAAATATATTGAAATTTATGGAACTGGTATTAATTTTTCTTTAGCAGAAATTTATAGTTTAAATTTTGAAGAAGAAGGGGTTATTTCTAAAGCATATAACAGTTTAAATCCAATGCATCTTCAATACTTAAAGCAAAGAAAACCAAATGATACAGTTTGCATTTATTTAACACATACAGGTCAAAATAAGGAAATGTTAAAAATAGCAAAGGATATTCGCAAATTTCATGCTAAATCAATTGTGATTTGTGATCATAAAAAAAGAGAAATTTGTAAATATTGTGATGAAACAATTGTAATTATGACCACTCAAAATACAACTGAACTATCTAATGCTGTTTATATTGCTTCTTTACAGTATGTTTTTAATATATTTACTTCGTTAAAATTGATAAGTAATTATTCTTATTTAGAAGAAACAACGAAAGCTGTTGATAAATTTAAAATGGGAGAATGATTATGAATAAAAGTTTTCTATGGGGTGGTGCTGTTGCTGCTAATCAATACGAAGGTGGCTATCAAGAAGGACATAAAGGATTAAGTGTAACCGATGTTATGTCAGCTGGTGATGTTGATCACCCTCGAGAAATTTCTTATGAAATATTAGATGATAAATATTATCCTAACCATTATGGAATTGATTTTTATCATCATTATAAAGAAGATATTAAATTATTTGCTGAAATGGGCTTTAAATGTTTCCGTTTAAGTATTTCATGGCCACGGATCTATCCTCAAGGTGACGAATTAGAGCCTAATGAAGAAGGGCTAGAGTATTATGATCATATTTTTGATGAATGTTTAAAATATGGAATAGAACCTATTGTTACTTTATCTCATTTTGAAATGCCTCTTTATTTAGCAAAAAAATATGGTGGTTGGAGAAATAGACAATTAATTACATTCTTTGAAAGATATGCGATTACATGTTTTAAAAGATATAGCAAAAAGGTCAAATATTGGATGACATTTAATGAAATTAATAATCTTATAGATACCGATAATCCTTTTAATGCTTGGACTGGAGCAGGTGTTTTATATGAAGATAATGAAAATATTGAACAAACAATGTATCAAATATCTCATTATCAGTTTGTTGCAAGTGCTAGAGCAGTTCAAAGAGCCAAAGAAATTAATGCCTCTATGCAAGTAGGTTGCATGTTGCATTTTGGCCCAATTTATCCTTCTTCTTGTAATCCACAAGATATTCTTGCAGGAATTAAAGCAATGGATAAGAGGTATTTCTTTAGTGATGTTCATGTAAGGGGATATTATCCAACATATACTTTAAAAAAGTGGGAAAGGAGTAATATTCAATTAGATATAACTGATGAAGATTTAAAAGATTTAAAACGAGGTACTGTGGATTATATAGGGTTTAGTTATTATAAATCAACGATTGCAGAATATGATAAAATACATGACTTTATTGAAGTACAAAATCCATTGTTAAAGAAAAGTGATTGGGGTTGGGCTATTGACCCTACAGGATTAAGGATTATTT
>OIWP01003445.1_pt1 | contig 13117 bp, 8 predicted proteins | sample 1587661 | NCBI WGS metagenome assembly OIWP01 (sample SAMEA3888899, study PRJEB22519) | human gut metagenome | biome: human gut; feature: human-associated habitat; material: faeces | place: Denmark | collected 2010 | reverse complement strand
ATGAGTTTAAGACGAACTTGAACATCGAAAACAATACCAAGAAGTTGGATTATCCCGACAGTGCGGAAGATTTGGTTGGCCCTTATAAGCATGGTGTAAATACGCCGAACGATATTCCTTCCATGCTTTCGGTGGCAGCTTCTTATCGGTTTTTGCCCATGTTGAAGGCTTCTGTTGAATATCACTTCTTCGATGACAAGAAGGCGGGAATGGCCGGTGGAAAGCAGAAGGAACTGGAAAGAGGTACGAATGAGTATCTGTTTGGTATAGAGTGGGATGTTGTCAAGAGATTGACCATTAGCGGTGGCGCTCAAATTACAGATTATGGTTTGTCTGATAATTTCCAAAGTGATGTTAGTTTCTCCTGCGATTCTTATTCGCTGGGCTTTGGTGCTAAAGTGATGTTGAGCGAAAAAATGGCTTTGAACGTGGGATATATGTGGACAACTTACCACGATTATACCAAGAAGATGGACAACTACTGCGGCACGGGACTTCCTGGGCAGAATGTGTATAGCCGCACCAACAAGGTGTTCGGATTAAGTTTGGACTACGCTTTCTAAGCTTGAAAATATTCGTATCCTATTGAAAAAGGAAGCTGCTGTCGTGCGGCTTCCTTTTTTTGATTCATGGGTATTCACGGACTATATGAACCTATGCTTTACGGCTCATAACCATAGGTTTTTGTCGCTGTAAAGCATAGCTGGGTATGGCATAAAAAAAGAGGGTGCATGACGCACCCTCTTTCTTGATTATTTGTTTTACTTGTTGCCGATTATAACTGAATCCAACGTACATAAGCGAAGTCCATACGGTGAGGCAACTCCTTGTTTACAGGATATACACGGAAGCCCATCTTATGGTTACCAGCCTCGGAAGGAGTGGTCGTTAACTTGAAGAATAACTTGGAGCCTTCTTCCTTCATCAACTCGAACTGAGCGGTATTGATTGGTGACAGCGTGTGTTTCTCCGGATCTTCCTTCATGACAACCATTTCAGCACCTAACATACCTTGTAGTTCATGACGGTCGATTACCAAATTGAAGTTGTATTCTTTTCCTACAACCGGGCCGTTCACCGTCAAATCTTGGTCGCAAGTGAAAGATTCCACTTGGAAGCTATCCCAATGTTGCGCAACTTCCTCTTTCCAAGCAGCTAATTGCTTAGCGATCTCGTAGTTGTTAGCGGAAATATGAGCGGAACGAGTAGCCAATTTGTGATAGAAACGATCCTCATAATCGTCCAACATACGTTTCATCGTATAATCCGGAGCGATCTTGGCGATAGAGTTCTTGATATATTGGATCCAGTCCGGAGAGTAACCCTTGCTGTTCTTAGCGTAGTAAGTCGGGATAATCTCAGTTTCCAAGCAATGGTAGATCGTAGCCGCATCCAATTGGTCTTGGTATTGCTGGTTCTCATAAGTACGCTTGTCGGTCAATGCCCAACCTGCGCCTTCTACGTAACCCTCATACCACCAACCGTCAAGAACGGAGAAGTTCAATACACCGTTCATCTCGGCTTTCTCACCGGAAGTACCGGAAGCCTCTAACGGACGAGTCGGCGTGTTCAACCATACGTCTACACCAGAAATCAAACGACGGGCCAAACGCATATCGTAGTTCTCCAAGAAGATGATCTTTCCTAAGAACTCCGGACGGCGAGAGATCTCTACGATGTGTTTGATCAAACCTTGACCACCACCATCAGCCGGGTGAGCCTTACCGGTGAATACGAACTGAATCGGGAACTTCTCATTGTTAACGATCTTAGCCAAACGGTCTAAGTCCGTGAACAACAAGTGTGCACGTTTGTAAGTAGCGAAACGACGACCGAAACCGATCAGCAAGGCATTCGGGTTGATCTTCTCAAGGATGGAAACTACCTTAGAAGGATCACCTTGGTTCTTCAACCAGCTATCTTTATATTGAACACGGATGTAATCAATCAATTTATTCTTCAAGGTCATACGGAGATTCCAGATTTCCTCGTCGGATACATTCTGGATTCCTTCCCATTGCTTTCTGTTAGATTGATCTTTGAATAAGTTTTTACCTAGTTTATCCGCATAGAATTTCTTCATCTCCGTAGCGGCCCAAGTCGGCATGTGTACACCGTTCGTTACATAACCAACGTGCAGTTCATCCGGGAAGTAACCTTTCCAAACCGGGGCGAACATACGCTGAGAAACCTTACCGTGCAACCAGCTTACGCCGTTAGCCTCTTGGCAAGTGTTCAAGGCGAATACGCTCATGGAGAATTTCTCGTTAGAGCCCGGGTTCTCACGTCCCATATCGATGAAGTCTTGCCAGCTAATACCTAACTTGCCGGGGAACTCACCCATGTAACGTCCGAACAAACCCTCATCAAAGTAATCGTGACCTGCCGGAACCGGAGTGTGTACCGTATAGAGAGCGGAAGCACGAACTACCTCCAACGCTTGGTTGAATGAAAGGCCGTCGTTCTGGATATAGTCTACCAAACGCTGAGCGTTGATCAAAGCGGCGTGTCCCTCGTTGCAGTGATAAATCTGTTTCTTGATACCTAACTTGTTCAGCATCATGATACCACCGATACCCAACAAATACTCTTGTTTCATACGGTTCTCCCAGTCGCCACCATATAATTGGTGCGTGATGGAACGATCCCATTCGCTGTTCTGAGGTATATCCGTATCCATTAAGTACAAAGGTACACGACCTACGCTAACTTTCCTGATATGAGCGTAAACGGTTCTGCCCGGATAAGGAACTTCCAATACCATCGGCTCTCCGTTCGACTGCAATACCTGAGTCAACGGCAGGGCGTTGAAATTTTGCGGCTCGTAATTGGCGATCTGCTGACCGTCCATGGACAAAGTCTGTGTGAAATATCCGTAACGATACAAGAAACCTACGGCACATAAATCGATATTACTATCGCTGGCCTCTTTCAAGTAGTCACCGGCTAATACTCCCAGACCACCTGAGTAAATCTTTAATACATTGGTCAAACCGTACTCCATGCTGAAGTAGGCTACAGACGGTTGTGTCTTGTCGGGTTTTACATTGATATAAGCTTTGAAATCAGCGTATACCTTTTGGATTTCAGCCATTAACTCCTTATCTGCTAAGATCTCTTCCATACGTTTGTGTGAAAGGCTTTGCAATAGCTGTACAGGGTTACCTTCTGTGGATTTCCAAAGTTGTTTGTCGATCTTGCCAAATAGTTTAGCGCCTTCATGATTCCATACCCACCAAAGATTCGTAGCGATCTCATTAAGTGGTTCCAACTGTTGTGGAAGCTTGGAATGTGAGTAGACGTCCTTCCAAATAGGACTGTTTGCGTTATTCGCCTTAATTTTCATTATCGTGAAGTTTAAAGTGTTTGTCTAAAAACGAGTGCAAAGATAGCATTATCTTATTAATTATGAGCAATATTTAACTATTTCTTTCCTCGGCATGCCTCATGGCGATATCGAATGCGGTCAGATAATAGTCGATAAACTTGCTCCATTCAGCTTTTCGAGCGAGATCGAAACAACGCTGCTTGATTTCCTCGATGTCCGTAGCATCCTTTTGGCTGAGAGCCAGGATGGAGTTCATGATAGCGTCCGCTACCTCAAAATAATTGAAATCCGTACGATTAATAACCTCTACGCCTTCGCTAAGGTTATCTCCGGATACCGTTTTCTTCGCCCACATACCGAAACCGGCCAGATTGGTCGTGATCGTCGGTATACCGAAAGCGATACTTTCCAGCGGGGTATATCCCCACGGCTCGTAGTAGGAAGGATATACGGTAGCGTCCATCCCTATCAGCATATCATAATAGGTCTTATTGAAAATACCTCCTTTACCGTCCAAATAACAAGGAACGAATATGATCTTTAGTTTTTCGGATGCCGCGTTCGTGAAGCCGGCGTGGTTGATATAATTCAAGACCTTATCTTCTGGCATATTATGCAACCAGTGCGTAATGAAAGGGATTTGAAGCGGAGAGGTCGTCTTTATGTCCTGCTCGATCGCCTCTTTTAAATCCGCACGGGCAGCACGTACCCAAGCCGGTACCATGATAAAAGCGACGACCTCACGCTGCAGGCGTCCGGACGTACGTACACGGTTCATCGCCTCGATGAAGACATCGATACCTTTATTTCTGTATTCATAGCGGCCACTGGTGGAAACCAGCAAAGCGTTCGGGTCGATGGAGCAGCCCAATAATTTCTCCGCAACATTAATTAATGTACGACGTGCCTCCTTCCGCTTTTTAGCGTATTCCTTACCCTCGGGTACAAAGTTGGGCTCAAAGCCGTTCGGGGTAACGATATCCGGTGCCTTATCCAATAACTGTTTACATTCACGGGCCGTGATATCGCTTACGGTCGTGAAGCAATCCACGTAATGGGCGGCCTGCTTCTCTACGGAATGCTTGGCCTCCATGTTTAGCTCCTTAGCCATCTGGTCGCCGTTGTAACCGTCCATATAAGCGTATAACGCTTTGTTGTTACCGGCGATAGAGCGTCCGATCGATGTGGCATGCGTCGTGAAAAGTGTCGCTATGGCTGGGATTTGCTTTTGAATGTAAAGCGCTCCCATCGCCAACATCCATTCGTTGAATAGGGCGGCGACTTTCTTGTTTTCCAGTTTGTAGAAGTGATAGAAACTCTCTATTACCTTACCGACCGCATACGCGAAGATACAAGACTCATCGTAATCGCCGTAGGCGTGGATGGAGTCAACTCGGAAATTTTCCCACATAGAATAGAAAAAGGCGTCTCGTTCACTGAAGTAGGACTTGAAATCTACCAGTATAACAGGGGGGGTACCCGGTACGTTCCAGCGACCAACCTTAACTTTCAAGTGATCCACTGCCTCGGCGTGCTTTCTCCAATCCTCAAACAAAGATGCGTCTTCCGTAAAATCGGGAGCGATTGTGTTTGCCCACACATCCGGACCGATGAATATTACTTTGTCGTTAAAAATTTGTTGAAGCGTATGAGCTTTAGTCGATAGTACGGTATAAATACCTCCCACTTTATTACAGACTTCCCAGCTGCTTTCAAAGAGAAACTCTGGCGTCTTTATCATTTCGTTCATATTTGATTTGTTTATAATCAATGATTTCACCGCTGCAAAGATAATTCATTTTATGTTTTTTCTTGGCCTTTCCTCGGTATTTAATAACATATGTTCTATATTTGTGGATAATTAAATATGAAATAATTATGGCTAAAAGAAGAATTTTAAAGAAAGAGATCAGCTACGTGGCTGGTGAATTGTTCACGGAAGCGCTGGTTTGCAAATTGTATATACCCGGAGTAAATCAAGAGGAAGCGGATGCTTTGATGGCTCGTATCCTAGATATGCAAGATAGTTATATCGTCCGTGCCGGACACCCCGACGGCAAGGATAACAAGGCTCTCGTACGGAATTATTATCGCAAATTAAGAGAGGACTTGCAAAACGAGGTTAACGCTATCGCCGACGAGATAGGAGAGTTGAGCAAGGACAAATAGGCATGAAGAAGGCAATTAGTAAGGCGATACTCCGTATGGCGGGGTGGAAGCTGGGCCCGGTGGATGGCGTGGATTTGCCGAAATGTATCGTATGTGTGGCTCCGCATACCAGTAACTGGGATTTTATTGTAGGGAAACTTTTTTATACCTCGATCGGGTGTAACGCCGGTTTCCTTATTAAGAAAGAGTGGTTCTTTTTCCCTTTTAATTTGCTGTTTAACTGGCAGGGAGGTGTTCCAGTGGATCGTGGTAAACGTACGTCGGTGACCGATCAGATGGTGGAACGTTTCAAGACCAGTGAGCGGTTTCAATTGGCCGTCACACCGGAAGGTACCCGGAAACGGGCCAAGGATTGGAAAAAAGGATTCTATTTTATCGCTTTGAAAGCGAACGTGCCGATCGTGGTGGCTTATTTTGATTATGGAAAGAAAGAGGTTGGCACGAAAGGTGTTTTTTATCCGACAGGTGATGTGGATAAAGATATCCATACGATACGAGAGATGTATCGGGGAGTTACCGCCTGCCATCCTGAGAATTTCGTACAGGTATAGGAGTTTCATGGTGAAGAAATAAGAGTTTTACTATAGGAAAACAAAAGTTTTCCCTAGGAGAAACAAAAGTTTTGCTATGAAGAAACTACTGTTTCTTCACCATGAAACTGTTTCCTTGTCACAATATGTCTTTTTATTACCTTAATATCTTTATTCTATGACTGAAGACTTACGTATCAGTATGATACAATCCCATATCATTTGGGAAGACCGTGAAGAGAACTTGGGTTATTATGGCGAACTGTTGCGCCGTGTTAGTGGAAGAACCGATTTAGCGGTATTGCCGGAGACGTTTACTACGGGATTTTCCATGGACGTAGAGAAACAAGCCGATACGATGGATGGACGGACTGTACCGACTATAAAGGAATGGGCTAAGAAATATAAACTGGCCGTGGCTGGAAGTTTTATCGCGAAAGATAATGGAAAGTTCTACAACCGGGCTTTTTTCATCACTCCGGAAGGAGAGGAGCATTATTACGATAAGCGTCATTTGTTCCGTATGGCGGAAGAGGACAAGCATTTCTCGGCGGGCGACAAACGGCTGATCGTGCCTTATAAAGGCTGGAATATTTGTTTGCAGGTTTGTTATGACCTACGTTTCCCGGTTTGGAGCCGCAACGTGAATAACGAATATGATCTTTTGATTTATGTAGCCAATTGGCCCGAGGCCCGGAAGAAGGCGTGGAAGGCATTGTTGCATGCACGTGCCATCGAGAACATGGCTTATGTCTGTGGCGTGAACCGTGTGGGGGTAGATGGGAAAGGTTTTCTTTTCAGAGGGGATTCCATGATTTATAACGCAAAAGGAAAGAAATTGGCTGATGCCGGAAAACGAGAGGAAATCACCCGGACATGTACTTTGAAGAAGAGCGAGCTGGATGAGTTCCGGGCTAAGTTCCCGGCGTGGAAGGATGCGGATGGATTTGGTATTGACTTCTAATCGTTTAATTCCTTCTTATTATGGAAAAACGTAATCCTTGGGCTTGGATCCCGTCTCTTTATTTTGCCGAAGGCTTGCCCTATGTGGTAGTCATGACGCTTTCTGTGATCATGTATAAACGTCTGGGCGTCTCGAATACGGATATCGCCTTGTTTACCAGTTGGCTTTATTTTCCTTGGGTGATCAAGCCCATCTGGAGCCCGTTCGTAGACTTGATTAAAACGAAGCGTTGGTGGATTTATAGCATGCAGCTATTGATTGGCGGGGGAATGGCAGGTGTGGCGTTCGTCCTTCCCGGGGATTTCTTTCTGCGGTTTACCTTGGCTTTCTTTTGGTTGATGGCGTTTAGTTCCGCTACGCACGATATCGCTGCGGATGGGTTCTATATGCTGGGCTTGACGGAGGAGCAACAAGCGTTCTTTATCGGTATCCGAAATACGTTCTACAGGGTGGCGATGCTAACGGGACAAGGTCTGCTGGTCATGCTGGCGGGGCTTTTGGAGGAGAGTACCGGGCGGATTTCTTTTGCTTGGAGTCTGGTGTTTTTTGTATTAGCCGGTACCTTTATCGCCTTGGCTTTGTGGCATAAGTATATCTTACCCCGTCCGGCGAGTGACGCGCAACGTACGAATATCACCCCTCATACCATCTTGGTGGAGTTCGGCAATACTTTCGTGAGCTTTTTCAGCAAGAAAGGGATTATCCCGGCTTTGCTTTTTATGCTGACGTATCGTTTGGGGGAATCCCAATTGGTAAAGTTGGCTTCTCCTTTCCTGCTGGATGGGCGGGAGGTTGGCGGGCTGGCGCTCAGTACCGGTGAGGTCGGGTTCGCTTATGGTACGGTGGGAGTGATCTCCTTATTGCTCGGAGGGGTTTTAGGAGGTCTGGCTATATCCCGGGGGGGCTTGAAGACTTGGTTATGGCCTATGGCATTGGCTATCTCCTTGCCGAATCTGGTTTATTTGTATATGGCTTATACGATGCCGGAGAGTATTGTTGTCGTAAACGCTTGTGTCGCTGTCGAGCAATTCGGCTACGGATTTGGCTTTACGGCTTATACGATGTATCTGATGCTTTTCGCCGAAGGGGAATATAAGACTTCGCATTATGCGATCAGTACCGGTTTCATGGCGTTAGGTATGATGCTACCGGGAATGGCATCGGGATGGATACAGGAGCAGATCGGTTACCAACATTTCTTTATCTGGGTAATGATCTGTTGCATACCTTTATTTATTGTATTGCCGTTCTTGCGTTTCAAGAAAAAATAATCTTATACCGATAATCCGGGAGTGTAGGGGAGGGTCACGATGAATGTGCTACCTTCCCCTTCTTTGGATTCTAGGGTGATATATCCTCCGAAGTGTTCGATGATAATTTGGCAGATCGCCAGTCCGAGACCTGTCCCTTGCGCAAACTCGTCCAGTTTGTTGAACCGTTCGAATACTTGGGCTTGCTTATCTGCGGGAATGCCTTTGCCCGTATCGGTAACGGAGATCTGGATCCAACGTTTATCTTGCGTATAATCGTATTTAATCAAGATGTATCCTTGCGTCGTGAATTTTGCGGCGTTGTTTATGAGGTTGGTAATCACTTGGGTTAATCGATGTAAGTCCGCTTGGATAATGGCCGGGAGGACCGGCAGTTGTATTTTAAGCGCTACGCCTTGGGGCATCAACAATTGATGGGTGCGGTAGATATGGGATAGTAATTCGTTTAAGTCACAATTCGTGAGGGTAAACGACATCTTACCGGACTCGATGCGGGATAGATCGAGAATGTCATTGATCAATTTCAATAAGAGGTCGCTGTTCTTACTGATAACTTGCATGAACTCATCCCTCTCGTTCGGGCTTATTTCCATATCGCTTGTTAGCAGTTCCGAAAATCCAACGATGGCGTTAAGCGGGGTACGTATCTCATGGCTCATATTGGCGAGGAACGCTGATTTCATTTGGTCCGCTTCCTCGGCCCTTATACGGGCTTTGATAAGATCTTCCTCTACTTCCTTACTTTGTTGGATATTTAAGCAGAGCCCGTTTACTCCGACATTATTGCGGGTAGAGTCTTGTCCATTCTTCGCTTGCGCATATCTGAATTCCCACCATATATGCCCTTTGCCGTTGAAATTATATCGGCGGCGGGTGATCTTACGGGAAGGGAATCCTGTATCAAGCAGGTGCTTATGTTGGATGAAATCTTCCCGGTCTTCAGGGTGGATAGACTCTTGGAATTGCGTGGAGGTGATTGGTTTTATCGGCATATTCAACGACTTATAGAAATCATGGTCGAACTCGAATACGCCGTTGCTGTATCGGAATGCGAAAATATCACCGCTCTCTAAAGCCAACGAGAGGAATTCTTTCTCTTTCCGTAAACTTTCTTGAGCCTGTTTCTTGTGAGAGGCTTCGCGACGGTATTGTACTCTTTGATAGAAAAGCGTCCATAGGATAAATAGGGTTAGAAGAATCCCGCATAGAATAATATATGTTTGATAACGAACCACAAAGGGCATATTCAAGAAGATGCTGTTTTGAGGCAGTTCTTTCCAATCGATACCCCATTTATTTAAAGTCGGGTAATCGAACAGATAGTTTTTGGCGCTTTCCGTTATTTGTGGGAAGCTATTGGCCGGTGTGCCTTTGAGTATGCTGGCAGCTCGTCGTAAGGCTTCTTGGGTTTGACTCTCTACCGGGGTCATATATCCCCCTATGAAGTCTCCGTCATATCCTACAGATTCGTTGATCGCCGAGAAGCTGGGAAATGAGCAGAACCTACCTAAGGCTATTGAGGTATAATCTCTTTTGGTAGCAAGGTAGGCCTTGTTGTAAGTACTTGTACCTAACCCCCAGATCAAGTTGGAACTGGTACGGGGTTGAATGGTTTGTATATAGAGGGAATCGAACGGTACTTTTGGGAACCGCACTAAAGAAGAGGATCTCTTTTTATCGGATGGGGATGAATACTGGGGATATTTAAGGTAATCGGGTCTAGCCTTGGAGCATAGCCCTTTTATTTGCTCATCCATATCTTTCAGGATCTTTTTGTCAAGAGCTGTACTATCAGAGACACGTACAATCACGCATTTTCCCATGATTCGCTCAATAAGTTCGACGTTTTTCCGATAGTCCGGCTTATCCCAAAATCCGGATACGTTAGGATACTTTTGAATTAAGGGTATGTTAGGGTAGTTGACTCCGGTAAAAACGATAGGTACGCTATCTAATAAAGGATGTTCGCAAGCCAATAAGGAATAGGTCGCTTGATCATCGTTTACGATTATGATATCAGGCTTCCATAAAGATAACGTATTGAGTTCCGTATATATTCTTTGTTTCTCTTCTGGCGATTGATAAGCTTCGCAATTAAGATAGAACGTGAAGATACTGGCATGAATGCCTTCCTTTTGGAATCCATTTTTAAAAGTCTCTTCTACATCTTTATAGGCTTGAAAGTCCGGCTCATAAGATTGTACTATCAAGATGCGTTTTTCCGTGGTTGAGCGTTCGCAAGAATTTGCGACCAATAAAAACAATGGAAGCAACAATAAAAAAAGATAACGATAAGAAGTGTTCGCCATGTGTATAGCTTCAATATAATAGGTGCAAATGTATAAAAAGTAATTGGATATCAAAGAGACAAATGTCTATTTTTCTTGGCTTCTGAGGCTGGTTTATAATTGAAAAACCAAGGAGATGCGACAACCCTTATTCTTTTCGGACTGGAGCAAGATACGCCCGTTTAATTGTTTTACGATAGCTTGGCAGATCGATAGTCCAAGACCTGTCCCTTGCACGAAATCATCCAGCTTCTTGAAACGCTCGAATATCGCTTCTTGATCCTCGGGAGAGATCCCGATGCCTGTATCCTGCACATAAAGTCGGACGTCTTGTGCATTGGTGGAATACTCGTAACCGATCTCTATAAAGCCTGCGGAAGTAAATTTTATAGCATTTTTCAGTATGTTCTCGAGCGCTTGGTAAAGTCGCTCCTTATCCGAATATAAGCAGATCGGCGTATCGGGGCATTTCTCCTTGAATTCGATACCTTCGGGGACATCGGAAAGATGTTGTTTATAAAGGGTTTTCACTAAATCCGTTAAATTACAGGATTCTTTATGAAAGACGATACCTCCGGATTCAATCCTTGCCAAATCCAATATGTCATTGACTAACTTTAGTAATAACTCGTTATTGGTCGTGATGATATTAGCGTATTGCTCCTTCTCTTCCGCTGTCAGATCCAGTTCGGCGATTAGGCTTGAAAAGCCGATGATCGCATTTAGAGGGGTACGTATCTCATGACTCATGTTAGCCAAGAATACGGATTTCATCCGGTCGGACTCATTGGCTTTCTCCAAGGCTTCCGCTAATGATTCCTTTTCATGTAATAGGGCTTTTTGCGCTTGTCGTTTTGCCTTGGATTCTTGGGTATACATGATGATGAAGCTACCGAAGACAAAGCAGCACATCGTGCTGACTACGATTATCAAGCTCCAGAATAATCTTGGATATTGGGCCTTAAAAGGAAAGTTCAAAAGTATAGCATCCTTCGGAAGAAGCCTTTTATCAATATTCCAATATTTGACTTCATTGAAATCAAATACATAATTCTTCTTGCTCTTTGCCACTGTTACTAATGTTTTATAGACCACTTTCGGGTCTTGCCCTAACATATCGGCAACCTCGGTTCCGCTATATGCCTGTGAATTGTCATATTCATAGTGATGATATGGTATTTTCTTCTGGTCTAAAATTCTCATCACGTTTGTCTTTTCCATATCTGCCACATTCTCCTTTTTTCAAAACTTTTCATTTACCGGATAAATTATAGCACACAACCCTGTTTACTTCACGGTTTTATATTGTCTTTTTTTTGTTTCTTTTTTATAATGAAAGCAACTAGAAAACTTTTACATTAGAGGAGGTCATTATGAACACGAAAGCAGTACGCATTTATGGTGTGAAAGATTTACGTTTAGAGGAATTTGAACTCCCGACAATGAAGGATGATGAGATAGAAGCCCGCATTGTCACAGACAGCCTTTGCATGTCTACATATAAGGTATCAAATCAGGGAGAAAAGCATAAAAAACTTCCAAATGATCTGAAAAACCATCCGGTTATCATGGGACACGAATTTTGCGGAGTGATCACAAAAGTCGGCGAAAAATGGAAACATCTCTACAAACCGGGAGATTGTTTTGTTGCACAGCCAAACTTAGGACGTGCCGATACTTTTTCTCTTGGCTACTCTTTCCCATATGTCGGCGGCGAAGCTACCAACGTGGTGATCATGAATGAAGCTATTGAAAAAGACTGCCTGCTCCCATATAAAGGAGAAGGATTTTTTGAAGGCGCACTCGTAGAACCGCTCTCCTGCATCGTTGCGGGATTTAAAGCCAACTTTCATTTAAGAGACCGCAATGATTATGACCATACCATGGGCATCAAAGAAGGCGGTGCTTTAGCCATTTTAGGCGGAACCGGACCAATGGGATTTTTAGCAATTGACTATGCGATCCACAATGACAGACGGCCAAAACATTTAGTTGTAACCGGACGTACCCAGAGCAAGCTGGATATGGCAAAACGCCTGTATCCTGTCGAAGAGGCTGCAAAATATGGCGTGACCCTGACTTATGTTCTGACGGCTGATGAAGATGATATTGTGGAAGAGTTAAAAGCACTGACACCGGATGCTAAAGGCTTTGACGATATCTTTTTAATGGCAGCAAAAGAAAGACTGGTAACCCAGGCAGAGCAGCTTTTAGCCTATGATGGCTGCCTGAACTTTTTTGCTGGTCCTGCAGATTCTAAATTTGCTTCGACGATTAATTTTTACAATATCCACTACAATGCGACACATTTTGTCGGCACCAGCGGAAGCAACACGCAGGATATGAAGGATGCCATTGCCCTGATTGAAAATAAGACCGTTAATGTGGCAAAAATCGCAACACATATTATGGGATTAAACCATGTTTGTGAATCGATTTTAAATCTTCCAAAGATGCCGGGCGGCAAAAAGATCGTCTATTCCGGCAAGGAATTCCCTGTGACAGATGTATCTGCCTTTGGTGAAAACAATGAATTAGAGAAGCATTTAAAGGAATTGGTAGATGCG